>QWBY01000139.1_pt1 | contig 57348 bp, 58 predicted proteins | sample 1972471 | NCBI WGS metagenome assembly QWBY01 (sample SAMN09866722, study PRJNA288562) | Human gut metagenome isolate term6_stool, whole genome shotgun sequencing...
TTAATTGCGGTTTCATATTGAAACTCGCACATCGGCTTTTTACAAAAAAATGTTTTGCATTTTTTCGTTGTACTGTTTAGTTTTCAAAGAACCGTGTCGCTCTTTATGCGACTCCAATAATATACCATACTTTCAATTATCTGTCAAATCTATATAAATTAACTTTTATTTGAAAATACTTTATGTATGATATCAGTCTAATAAGCTTTTGTCAAACACTGATTTAAAAACAAATTTAATATAATCTGAATTAACCATAAAAACACTAAAATATTAAATTAAAAACAGAATTATCGCACAAAACAATATAAATTACATATAATGAGTTAAGCTCAACAAATAGATACAAACAAAAATATGTCGTTGCAGGTAATTTGGCACGTGCTTATACATTAGATAATATAAAATCCGCTTGTGTAAATAATGGCATGGTTATTTTATGAGATTAATCCATATAAAATACGGTAATGTGCTTAACTCATTACCGTATTTTTACTTTTTGTATTTCTTCTATTAAATCTTTGCTAGCTTTGCCTGAATCTTTCTCACTCATTATTGCGGATACTACTGCAAATCCATCAACTTTAATTTTTGAAAAAAGCGAAATAGTTTTACAATTTATTCCTCCAATTACAACTATAGGTATGTCAACGTTTTCTCTTATTTTCTTTAGTTCCTTCATACTTGTGACATCCGCATCCGGTTTTGTTTGAGTGGCAAACATTGCCCCTACTCCTAAATAATCTGCTCCATCTTCATAAGCTTTTTTTGCTTCAGTTAGATTTGATGCTGAAATTCCAAGTATTTTATTTTGTCCTATTATTTTTCTTGCAATATCTGCAGGCATATCGGACTGACCCAAATGTACACCTGCAGCATCTATCGCAAGCATTATATCTATACGATCGTTTATAATAAGCGGAACATTATATTTATCAGTAAGTTCTTTAACTTTTAAAGCTTTTTTGTAGAATAAATTTGTTTCTAATTTTTTTTCACGTAATTGTACAGTTGTCACTCCATTACAAATTGCTTTTTCAATTTTATAACAGAATTTTTCAAAATCAGAAACATGATTATAGGTTACAAGATATAAAGTATAATCTATATTATTTTTCATTCCAATTACCGTTCAATTCTATAGTTTCAGGGGTAATTTTACTTATTTCATCTATTATTCCCATATGAAAATGTCCTAAACCTTCGTATTTGTATTTATCCCAAGCATTTTCACCGGCAATTCCCATAGTTAAAATAGCAGCAACGGTAGCTTCAAATATATTATCTTTATTTGCACCTACAAAAGTTCCGATTAAAGAACTGCACATACATCCTGAGCCTGTGATATTAGACATTTCTTTGCAACCGTTATAAATTTCAACAATTTTCTCACCATCAGTAATTCTATCGACTTTCCCTGTTACTGCAATTACAGTTTTAAATTTTTCGGCAATATTTTTTAAATATTCATTTAAATTCTTGATACTTATATCTGAAGAATCTACACCTTTTGTAACAACAGATTTACCAGATAATGCAAGTATCTCAGATAAATTTCCTCTTATAACAGACATATTTACATTTTTTATCAATAATTCCGACATTTCATTTCTAAAAGCGGTTGCTCCGCATCCAACAGGGTCAAATACAACCGGAATATCTAATGAATTTGCTTTTTTACCGGCTTTTATCATCGAATTTATTTTATCTGCATTAAGTGTTCCTATATTTAAAACCAATGATGATGCTATTGATGCCATTTGAGACGCTTCATCAATTGCATCCGCCATTACCGGCGAACCTCCAATCGCCAAAGTAACATTTGCACAATCATTTACCGTTACATAGTTAGTAATATGATGAACTAAAGGTTTTGTTTTATTTATATCTTCCAATATCTTTTTAATATTCAAAGTTACCTCCAATTACCGCACAACAAAACTACTTAAACAATCCTAAGTCAATCATACCACTTAAAATATCTATTTTAAACTTTTACTGAAAAATTCTTTCAATTGTACATATCCTACAGTTCCGTATCCTATAATTCCATCAATAAATTTACCTTCTTTAAATATCGTTATATATGGTATAGTTTCTACACTGTAACGTTCCGCAAGCTCTTGATTGTCATCAGTATTTACAATATATATCGGTGTAGTTATTTCATTAGATATTTTTTCTACAACAGGTTTTATTTTTCTACAATATCCGCACCAAGGTGCACTGAACATTACAATAGTTTCTCCTTCAGCAATAATAGAATCAAATTTTTCTGTTCCGGTAATAGATTTAATCATAATAACCCCCTACAAATCAACATTTTTAAATATACTATTATAACTATATCATAATTAATAAAAAATAAAAAACAGAGCAAATCGCTCTGTTCAATTACTGGTGGAGACGAGGGGAGTCGAACCCCTGTCCAAAAAGCCTGCCCCATAAACTTCTCCGAGTGCAGTTATCGTTTTTATTTAAATGAAAAATCGTACGATAACGAACTATTTTCATCGAGTTCAGTTATGTTTCCCTCTGTACTACTGAACATTATACATCGGTATCCTGTTAGTTGATGCCTCAAAAAAGCCACAGGAAAACTTTAGTGAGACATTAGCATTAAGCTGCTAAAGCAAATTCTTGTTTTGCTTTTATATTTTTCCACCGTTTTACGGGGTTGATGGAATCCCGACTCGCTATTTATGATACAAAGACTCCATGTCGAAGCCGGTACGTCCCCGTATTGTCTCACTTTTATATAAGTTTACTTAATACAAATTAAATTGTCAAAATATAATTTATATATTTTCTTTTCTTGCTATTTCCAAACACTTTTTCATATCTTCCGGAAGCGGTGCTTCAAATTTCATAATTTTTCCTGTTAAAGGATGTTTTAATTCTAAAGTAAAGGAATGAAGTGCTTGACCTTGTATCGGAAAATTATCTTTTTTTCTACCATACAATGGATCATTTATTACCGGATGTCCTATATAAGACATATGAACACGAATTTGGTGTGTTCTACCTGTTTCCAATTTGCATTCGAGCAAAGAATATTTAGGCATAAATTCCAAAACGTGAAAATGTGTTATCGCATTTTTACCCGTTTTAGGTTGCACATCCCATTTCATTCTATCTTTTAAACTTCTTCCCAACGGTAAATCAATTTTTCCATCAGGCCCCTCCATTTGTCCATGTACCAATGTCAAATATGTCCTCTTGGCTTCATGTGTTGCTATTTCATTTTTTACTTTTTCATACGCAATATCGGATTTAACTGCTACCATAACACCTGATGTGTCTTTATCTAATCGATGAACTATTCCGGGACGAGTTTTTTCTCCAACTTTTAAAAGACTTTCTCCACAATGATACAGTAATGCATTTACCAAAGTATTATCGATATTGCCTGCTCCGGGATGAACTACCATTCCTCTAGATTTATTAATTACAATAATATGCTCATCTTCGTATAAAATATCCAGCTTTATTTTTTGAGGTATTAATTCAATTTCTTTCTTTTCTTCCCATGAAAATTGAATTTTTTCTTTATCTGAAATATGATAATTTGATCTTACCATACGATTTGGTAATGATATCGCATATCCCTCTTTAATCCATTTTTGAACTTCAGAGCGTGTTAATCCGCTTACTTCTTTTAAAAATTGATCAAGTCTCATACCATCTTGTTTTTCATCTACTTCATATATATGTATATTCATTAATTATGTCTCCAAAAATAATAAACAATAAACATAACTCCAATACAAATAGCAACATCTGCTACGTTAAAAATAGGCCAAATTCTTAAATCTAAAAAATCTACAACTCCGGATATACGCACACGATCTATTGCATTTCCAAAAGCTCCTCCAAGAAGTAATCCTATTCCTATAGAAAAATATATCGGCTTTATAGGTATTCTTTTTCTATATATGACAAATATACAAAATAATATAAAAACAATACTCAAAAAAAACCAGTCTTTATGAGGTAAAATTCCAAATGCCGCTCCACGATTAATTATATATGTAAGGTGAAACACATCCGGAATAACAGGAACAGTTTGACCATATTGCATAAAATTTTGAATCAAATATTTCGTCAGTTGATCAAATATTACAATAAAAAAAGCTACAACTACGGTAATCATAAATCCTCCTGAGTCTTAATTATATCATAGAAATACAGTATTAATAAAAGTCGGCATAGCCGACTTTTATTAATACTGTACAAATACTTCAATATTTTTTCTACCGAACGCGTAGCAATCGTAATATGTGTCCATACATAAATCTATTCTGTCACCTATAATTGCTCCACCTGTATCTTCCGCTACAGCCTCACCATATCCGAGCACATACACTTTACTTCCTAAAGGTATCACAGAAGGATCTACAGCCACTACACCATGACCGGCCCTTGTACCTGTAGCGGTAATTCCTCTTCCATCTCCATCCATGGGATGATAAGCGGTAGCAGACATTACCTTTACCCAACCTACTGTACCATTTTGATTTCCGGTTTTAGCTATTCCCTTTTCACCTTCATCAATCACTTTAGATTTTAATACTTCCGTTTTTATAACTTTACCATCGGAAATAAATTCCTCAACTCTGGTATTTCTTATTCCTGTTCGTCCTTCTTGAACTACAACTTGTTCATCACTATTCAAAGTGGAATCATACCATTTTACATAAGATACAGGAATTTCTTCCGTTTTTTCTACAATCTTTACTTCATATGGTATAACATGTATTTCCATACCGGAACGAACACGAGAAAGTCCGTCTTCAACAGGCATAATTTTGTGCCAATCATATCCAGCATCATTTACTGCACCTTGCACTGTCTGTTGTGTTGTGTAAATAACACGAATACTTCCCTTATAATTAATTTTTACAGGAATTGCTCTTTCAATTACCAAAACAGAACCGTCTTCTACATTCCCTGAACTGGCCCAAAATTTATCATAAGAACTTAACTTTATCCCTGCCGCATCTAAAACTTTTCTGTAATCAGATTCATTAGTTTTAAATGGTATCTTTTTGTCACCATCATATATAGAAATAGATTTGTATTCAATTTTATTGTTTGTTTCATTAATTCCAAAAGCAGATACCGAATTCATCATAGTTGATGTAATAATGATTGTTCCTAAAAATATTGCTCTTGCTTTTTTCATGCTAAAAACTGCCATAATCACCTCTCCTATGTCGGTTATTCTACCATAGATAGACTTTTTGTCAAATGACTATAGGTTAACAATACCAATTTATTCGATTTTTCCTATTATATCTATTTAAATCAGTTGATAAACAAGTTTTTATCACATATCCTTTTATATCAAAATTTATCAAAAAACAATAAAAAGGCAGATAACATCTGCCTTTTTATTGTTTTTTATTGTTAACTATGTGCACTTCATATAGACTTGTTATTTAATTTTATTTTTAAAATATCATTTTACCCACTATTCATGGGATATAACACTATCAAATAAATTTATCTTAAATTTTTAATAAAAAGGTTTTCACAAAACGAACTTTTTTGCGATGGCATATTTTTATGCCATTTTTAAAACCAATATCTTATAATCGGTTTATACGGTTCAAATTTTTGTCTTAGTGTCATTTTTTGAGAATTTACTCTTTCTTCAGATAATTTTTGAAAATATTTTTGTGCGCTATATTTATTATTTTCACTAATATTTTTTGACCAACTTCCATCAGAATTCATCGTATAAGATTTTTGGTTATCTTTAAGTTCAGATAAAATCATATCCTTGATTCTTAATTTTATTTCAAAATCTTCTATAGGAACCATCAATTCAACACGATCATTCAAATTTCTTGGCATCATATCTGCACTACCGATATAAACCTCCTCATTTCCTCCATTCCCGAATATAAATACTCTGCTATGTTCCAAAAAACGTCCTACTATACTACGTACTTTAATATTTTCACTGACATTTTTTATTCCCGGAATAAGTACACATATTCCCCTTACTATAAGCTGAATTTTAACTCCGGCACATGATGCTTCATATAATTTCATTATTATATCTTTATCTAAAAGAGAATTCATTTTAGCTATAATAGATGCACTCTCTCCGTTTTTTGCAAATTCAATTTCTCTATCAATCATAGCTACACAACGTTGCCTTAAATTAATAGGTGAAACTATAAAAGAATTCCATTCTGGAGGATCTGAATATCCTGATAATAAATTGAAAAAAGCAGATGCATCAATCCCAAATCTGTCGTTACATGTCAATATTCCTAAATCTGTATACAATTTTGCAGTTTTTGCGTTGTAATTCCCTGTTGCTACATGCACATATCTACGAATTCCGTCCTTCTCTCTACGTATTACCATTGTGCATTTTGAGTGAGTTTTAAGGCCCACAAGCCCATAAATAACATGTGCACCTGCCTTTTCAAGTCTTCGTGCCATTATAATGTTATTTGCTTCATCAAAACGTGCTTTCACTTCCATTAATACCGTTACTTGTTTACCGTTTTGTACCGCTCTTTCAAGTGCTTGTATAATTGCACTTGAAGAACTTACCCTATACAAAGTTTGTTTTATAGCCAAAACATTTTCATCATTTGCAGCTTCAGAAACAAAACGAACTACGGAATCTTCAAATGATTCATATGGCAAATGAATCAGTAAATCTTTTTTCCTTATAATTTCAAAAATACTTTTTTTATCATACGAATCTACCTTTAAAATACTCCATGGAGTATGCGGATAAGCTTGAGTATATCTTAACTTGTCATATCCTTTAATATTATAAAAATCAAAAAACATCGTTATATCAATCGGTCCATTGATTTCATACATATCTTCATCTCTCAATTTAGTTTCTTGACTCATAAATCTACGCATAAATCTGCTTGTTCCGGATTGATATTCAAGTCTTACAGCCTGTCCTCTTTGCCTTTTCTTCAGCTGTCGTTCAACTTCTATGACAAGATCTCTTGCATCCTCTTCATCAATATTAAGATCGGCATCACGAGTAATTCTAAAGCATCCCGACTCCAACATGTCATACCCTATAAAAAAACGTGATGCAAAATAACAAATTACATCTTCCAATAATATAAAATAATGTTTACCTGAATCTGAAAAATCACTTGGAATTGCTATTATTCTCGGTAATACTGCAGGAACCGGAACTATAGCAGTTTTTACATCTATGTTATTTTCTTCATCACAATTTAAATCTTGTTCGTTTTTTTCAAGAAGCATTGCAACATTTAAGCTTTTAGATGCCAAAAAAGGAAAAGGATGGGACGAATCAACTGCCAAAGGAGTTACTACCGGAAAAATTTCTCTTTCAAAATACTTATTAAGCCATTGTTTTTGTTTATTTGTCAGTTTATCCGGTTCAGTAAAAATTATTCCTTCAGATTCCAATGATTTTACAATATTTTTTAAATAAATATATTGTTGTTCAACAAGCTTGTGACATTCTTTAGAAATCTCACAAAGTTGTTCTTCGGCTGTCATATTTGCAATATCACGTTTTTTAAAATTACTTTCTTTTTGATGCTTTAATCCTGCCACACGAATCATAAAAAACTCATCTAAATTCGAACTTGTAATTGCTAAAAACTTCAATTTTTCAAGCAACGGATTATTAGGATCCGTTGATTCATTTAACACTCTTTTATTAAATTGTAACCACGAAAGTTCACGATTCAGTAAATAAGAAAAATAATTTGAATCCATTTTTATCTCCTTTCCAATCTTGCTTCTATACCGAATATATTTTGAAAAAACTCTTTTTCTTTTTCAAATATCCACTCTTCTAAAGAAGTATTTTGATAACTGTCATAATTAATTACCAATTTATCCGAATCAATTTTTACCGTCATATTCTTTAATTTTTGCTTTCTTGATATATCCATAGCTAAAATCATACGAAAAATTGCAATTAATTTAAGTGCAGTCATTTTAGCAGAATCTGTCAACAATGCAAACGGAGTTTCTTTTTCATGTGGAAAAACTCCCTGAGCATAATAAACAATACATGCTACTATATCTTTTTCCTTTTCAGAAATTCCGAAAACATCCGTACTTCTTATTAAATTCCAACCTTGTTTATATGAATCTAAAAGATTAACAAATTTACCTATTTGATACAAAATTATTGACATTCTAAGCAAAAACTCATCACGATTAGTTAATCCATTTTTCTTTTTCAATTCATTTAAAATAGTAAAACAAAAACTTTCCATTATTTTTGCATGCTCATGTTCATAAAAATAACAACTTGCAATCGAGCGGGTCAATTCTAAATTTTGAGTTCTCATATTCGATAATACGGAATCATTTGTTTTTTCAGCACCATAAAACATCGCTACCGCTTCAATGAATGTTGTTCCCATAATCAAAATTTTATCGGTTTTTATGTTTTCCAATATTTCCTTATACAAATATATTGTAGGCAAAACACCATACTTCCAAAAAATTCCATATTTTGAAATATTTTTTGATTTATTAAAAACAAAATGGTTCAATTTGGTATATGATTTATAAAAATCTGAAGATTTAAAAGAAACCATATTATCTACATTCATTTTCAGCTCTAAAAATTCCGTCATAATACGCGATTCACTTCCTGAAAAAACTACATATTCAGGATTATATTGAAGTACAAATTTCCATAATGGCGTCATTATAGCGTGTATATACTCTTCAATAGCAATTGAAAAATCTTGAGAATCTCTTTGATTTACACTGAACGTTTCCAGCAATCTTAACGTTCCTATATGAATATTATGTTGATACCTTAAAACTCCATTTTCCCAAACCGTAAGTCCTATACAACCTGAAGTGATATCTATAAACAAAAAATTAAAATTAGGTGAATATAGTTTTTTAGAATTGGAAACTCTTAATATATGCTGCAATGCAAAATGCTTAAAATAAATCTCTTGCGGCATATCCAGAACTTGCACTCTAAATCCTGTATGAACACGAATTAAATCTATTATTGCTCTTTTATTTTCAGCTTCTCTAAGCAACGATGTTGCATAAACTGAATATACTTTTACTTGGTAATCCGATAACAATTGCTTTAATCCTTTAAGCATTTTACATAATTCAAGTATAGAATCAAAAGACAATTTTCCATTATGAAATACCTCTTCTCCAAAAGTAATATGTTTTTTTACTTCTTCAATTACATTTATATTATCTATATTTTTATATTCAACTATTCTCAATGATAAATTGGATGAACCTATATGTATAATTCCGTAAAACAATGCCTTTTTTTCCATCTTCAACACCTCACTTGTGTTTAATAACTACATTTTAGCATAATTAATTTAATTATAAGCATAAAAATTACTATGATTTATTAATACATTTGTTGTACAATGAAGAAAATTGAATTAAATAGTATATGACTTGAGGAGTGTATATGAAACGTATTGCTATCATTGATTTAGGATCAAACTCCATTCGATTTCTCATAAAAGAGATAAATGCCGATTCGACTTTCAAATTGATTTTCAAGGATAAGAAAAGCATTCGTTTGGCGGAAGGAATGGGGAAAAAATTAATTTTGACTGAAGCTGCTATAAAAAAAGCTGTAAATTGTTTAAAAGTATATTCGAATTTTATTGGAATTTATAATGTCGATAAAATTTTCGCTATAGCCACCGCAGCGGTACGAAACGCATCAAATAAAAAATATTTTTTAGAACGTGTAAAAAAAGAAACCGGAATAAAGCTTAATGTAATAGACGGTAAAAAAGAAGCATATTTAGGATTTTCAGGTGTAATTCATACAATAAATAAAACTGATTTTCTGATGTTTGATCTCGGTGGTGCAAGCATTGAAATATCCCTTATTAAAAATAAAAAAATAATCAATTCTATAAGTTTACCGTTGGGCGCAGTAAATCTTACTGAAAAATTCAATTTAAAAAAAGAAATTTCATCAAAAAAAATTGAATCGCTAAAAAAATATATTCAAAATCAAATCAAGTCAATTAAATGGTTGCCAAAAGAAGAAATTCCTCTAATAGGTATTGGGGGAACTGTGCGAAGTTTAGCTAAAATACATCAAAGGCAAATTAATTATCCATTTAAAAAATTACATAATTATACTCTCCCTTCAAGTTCAATTTCAAAAACATTTGAAATTATTTATTCTCAAGCATCTCAAAAAAGAAAAAACATTCCGGGACTTTCTGAAGACAGATCAGATATTATACTTGCAGGAGCTATTGTTATAAATGAGCTATTAAATTCACTTTCATCGAAAACACTTACAATCTCAATTTCTGGATTACGCGAAGGTATATTTTTCAACTATTACCACAGTTTAAATTTTCATAAAAAATATAATTCTGATTCCATGCTGATAAATTCAGTTTTAAATTATAAAAAAATGCTCATTGATAATAATGTTAATAGTTCAAATAATATAACTGAGATTGCACTTTTGTTATTTGATAAGCTAAAAGATATACATAAACTTACGCAAAATGCACGTTTATTACTACGTTGTGCAAGTATTTTGCATAATATAGGTTTAAAAGTAAATTATTTTGAAAGTGAAAAACATACCGCTTATATAATATTAAATGCTTCTATTTTTGGTTGGAGCCATAAAGATCAAATAAAAACTGCATTTATAGCTTCATTTCATAACGGTTTCTCAAATAAAATAATAAAAAATTCCTCTTATATTACACTATTAAATAATAAAGAAATAAGAGAAATAAAAATTCTTTCGTTTATTTTGCATATTTCAGAAATATTGAATTTCTGTAAAAATATTTCCCCTAAAAACATACATATTAGTGAAACTGAAAAAAATGTAATTTTATACATAGGTATAAATACAAAAGATATTCATATTATCGATTACTACACTCAATCAATACTACATTATTTCTGTAAATTATTCAGCAAGAAATTATTAATTAAGCATTATAACATTAACAAATGAATATATTATTTTTAAAAATGGACTCTACAACATCAGATACGATATGTTATAAAGTCCATTTTTTATTTTATTGTTTTTGTTCTTATTCTTTAACTTTACTCAGATGATCCGTATAATTTAAAAAAATCAATATACTTCTATTTTTATCACGATATTCTATACATGAAATATTTGCATTTTTTTGAGATAAATTCCATGCCTTATTTAAAGGAATTCCTAATAAATTGCAAAATATAATTCTCAGTGTCACCCCATGACTTACTATTAAATAATTTTTATCCCCTTCATTTTCAAGTAAATTATTTAAAAAATTTTTTGTTCGCATTTGTACCTGTAAAAATGTTTCTCCATTAGGAATATTAACCTTATCAGGGCTATAATACATTTCTTTTAATCTTCCAGGCCATTTAGTTTCTATACAATCAAAAGACAACCCTTCCCAATCTCCAAAATTCATTTCTTTAAGTCTTTCATCTTTTATTATTCCAATATTTTGCTTTTCAGCTATTTTGGATGCAGTTTCAAATGCTCTCTTTAAGGGACTTGAATAAATTTTATCGAACTTAAATTTTTTGATATATTCAGCTGTCAAATCAGCCTGGATTTTCCCAATATTATTTAAACTTACATCTGCAGATCCTTGAAATTTACCGATTTTATTCCATTCGGTTTCTCCATGTCTTACAAAATACAATCTGATCATAAATCCCCCATATATTAAATATAGTAAAAACCGTCATGATTACTCATAACGGTTTTATTATTATTCTACTGATACCATTAAAGGATACAACGGCTGTCCCCCATATTGCATTTCAAAGGTTAAATCTTTGTGTTCGGATTCTACATTTTCAATTAATTTCAAACATTCATTTTCCGTAATATCATTTCCGTAATATACAGTAACAATTTCAGAATCTTCATTTACCAAATTCTTTAAAAGAACGGAAAAACATTTTTCTAAAGATTTTTCAGCAATAACTTTCATCCCTTTAGACATTCCCAAAAAATCATCTTTATGAATTTTTGTATCTCCGATTACACTATCTCTTACTGCTGTTGTAATCATACCTGTTTTTACTTCCGTCATAGCTTCATTCATAGCTTTTTCGTTTTCTTCTACCGAAGCTTTCGGATTGAATGCCATTGCAGCAACAAGACCTTCCATAACATTCACTGAAGGTATTGTCGTTACTGTATCTCCAAGCATTTTACGCAACTGCTTTGCAGCAAGAATAATATTTTTATTGTTCGGCAAAATCAAATATTTTTCATATTCACCGTTTTTTACGCCATTCATCAATTCTTGCACAGATGGATTCATTGTTTGTCCGCCGGAAACTATATCACAACCTAATTGCCCGAATATTTCATTCCATCCGTCTCCTGTAACTATGGAAAGCATTCCAAGAGGCTTTTTAGTTATTCTTTTTTCCTTTGCACTTTTTCTATTATATTGATCAACCATATTATCGCACTTTATGTCATGCAGTGTGCCCCAATCTGAAGCCATATCTATAACTATTCCCGGACGTTGTGCGTGAATATGTATTTTAACCAAATTGTCTCCTGAAGCTACAATCATAGATTCACCCCAGGCATACAATTTCTTTCTTACTTCTTCTGCAGAAACTTTACATGGACTTATTATAAACTCCGTACAATATGGATATTCTATGGAAAATGATTCTCCATGTGTTTCTAATCTGCTTATTACAGGTTTTACATTCATTTCTACGTCTACATCTTGTACTTTACCTGTTAATCCGTTTAAACATCCCATCAAAAAGAATATTAAACCCTGGCCACCTGCATCAACTACATTTGCATCTTTTAACACTTTAAGTTGTTCAGGAGTTTTGGCTAAAGCTTCATTTCCATAAACTATTGATGCTTCAAGAATTTTACTGAAATCAGTTTCAACACGATATATATCGCGAGTACCTTTAGCTATACCTCTTGCAACCGATAAAATTGTCCCTTCAACCGGTCGGGTAACCGCACGATATGCATATAAAATACCATACTGAAAAGCTTTACTCATCTGTCCGCAAGTTGCTGTCTTCTTTCCGCGCAATCCCCTGCTCAATCCATGTATTATCTGTGATAAAATAACACCTGAATTTCCACGAGCACCCATTATCGCCCCTATAGATGCTTTTTCGGCAATAATTCCTATCGGTTCATCCGTATCTACATCGCTAATCATGCTATACATAGACTTCAGCGTATTAAGCATATTACTTCCGGTATCTCCATCCGGTACCGGAAATACATTTAACGCATTTATAATTTCATATTTCTTTTCAAATAACTGATATGCTCCCACAAGCATATTTTTAAAACATACCGAATCAATAGTTGTATACATAAAATCTCCTCTTATTAATTGGCTTTTTCAAAAATAATACCAACCAGTCCGGGTCCCAAATAACAGGTTAATACCGGAGTTCCTGTAGAAACCGTTATATCGATATCCGGATATTCTTTACTTAATCTATCACGAAGAGCATTTGCAACATCTAAATTTTTAATATGCACAACACCGATTCGTTTACAAGGCGACTGTTCATGTAAATAATTTACTACAGCTTCAATTCCTTTTTTCTGTGTTCTTACTTTTGCCAATGCATCAACTTCATCTTCATCAGTCAAATATATTACCGGTCTTATTTTTAATATACTTCCTATTAAACCGGCAGCTTTACCTACACGTCCGCCTCTACGCAAATATTCTATAGATTCCATAGTAAAAGTTGTGCGTATTCTACTTGCACCGTCTTGCAATCCTTCAACAACTTTTTCAAAGGGCAATCCTTGTTCAACCATTTCAAGTCCGTCCCTAAGTAAATGAATCATACCTATTGCCGTACTCCTGGAATTTATTACGGCTATTTTTTTGCGACCTGATTGACGTGCCGCCAAAACTGCGCCGTTATAAGTTCCACTTACTGCAACCGTTAACGCAATAATTATTATTTCATCATCTTGCGGTATCGATTCAAACAATTTCATATAATCACCGGTACTTGGTTGACTTGTTTGAATAGCCTTCTTTTCACGTTCAGAGTATTCTATTACATCATCAATCGTAAATTCCGATTCATCTCTATATTCACCGTCAACAAACATGTACAACGGCAATTTGTGAATCTGAGGATATTTATCCAAAATATCTTTCGATATTCCAGAAGTACTGTCCAAAATAAAATGAATCATTAAAAAACATCCTTCCATTAACTCTATTTTTAATTAGATATATAGTTATATTCATTATCCAATTGTATTCATTCTTTTAATCATATTCAGAAATCATTTATCATTATACAATACTATTATTAAAACAGCAAAAACATAAATATATTTTAATTTTGTAAATAAATATGAAATTAAAACGATTTATGTACTGTTATTTATAAATTTATATTTTTATGTAGCATTAATATCCTGATTAAAAATATACCTCAGTTACCCCCGCTCCTCCAAATCTTGCGTCAGCCAAATGAAATTCTTTTATAAAATTCAATGTTTTCAAATGTTCATGAATTCCTCGTCTTAAACTTCCTGTACCTTTTCCATGTATTATTTGTACAGGTGAAACTCCTGCCATAAAACATTGATTTAAAAATTTATCTACTAACGGTACAGCTTCATCTACAGTTTTACCGATTACATTTATATTTGTTGAAACAGATTGCACGGAAAATTCAGACTTAATCGGATTATAAATTTTATTTATCACTTTTTTCTCCGTTTTTATATTATGTGATCTAAAACAATGACGAAAATCTACTGTAACAGTAATATTTCCACAAATAACTGTAATTTTTTTCCCGGAAATAGAATTTACGACTCCATCTTGATTCAACGTGTCAATATAAACATTGTCTCCCTTTTTTATATCCTTTAACTCCAGAGAGTCTCTAAAATTTAAACTATCTGGAATATTTATACCGTCAATACGATTTCGTATACTTGTTACATCTTTATTTACAGTTTCTTTTTCTATTTTTGCTGCTTTTTTCTTCAAATCTTTTATAATATTTTCAGTTTCAACACGTACGCTGCGTTTCATATTTTCCGCTTCAACACGTGCTTTTTCCAATATATTGTCCTTCTTTTTATAAAAATTTTCTACTTCATTTTGTAAATTTAATTTTAATTTATCGGCTTCATCTATTGAGTTTTTTAAATCTTTACGCTCTTTTTCAACACTTCGTATTTCACCGTTAAGACGTTCCATTATTTTTTCAACATTATATAATGAAGATTTTTCTTTTAATTCAAGTGCTCTTTCTAAAATAAATTCAGGAATTCCAAATCTTTTACATATATTGAAAGCATTACTGTTACCTGCTACACCCAGTATCAAATTATATGTAGGCATTAATGTTTTTTCATCAAATTCTACAAAAGCATTCAATATTCCTTCTTTTTCGTATGCCAACTTTTTCATTTCACTGAAATGTGATGTAATAATAGATACTATACCTTTATCCGACAAATATTCCGTTACAGACTGTGCCAAAGCTGCACCTTCAACAGGATCTGTTCCGGATCCCAATTCATCCAATAAAATAAGGTCTTCTTTACTTGCTTTATGTAAGAATGACGACAATTGAGTAATATATGCAGAAAACGTAGATAAATTATTTTGTATACTTTGTTCATCACCTATAATTGCATAAATATTTTTAAATACCGGTAAAACTGACCCTTCATCTGCCGGAATAAAAAGTCCACATTGATTCATCATACAAAATAATCCTGCAGTTTTCATCGCAATAGTTTTACCGCCGGCATTTGCACCTGTTATTATCATTATTTTATAATTTTTACCTATTTCAAAAGATATAGGCACAACTTTATCTTTTGAAATCAAAGGATGTTTGGCATTTATTAACTTTATTTCAGTTCCATCTGAAAGAGCTGCTCGTTTTGCTTTCATAGACAGAGCCAAATTTCCTCGTGCAAATATAAATTCCAATAAGGTTGCTTTATCACAATTATTTTTTATAATATCTGCACTCTCACGTATAGAGTTTGTAACTGATTCCAAAATAAGTTTAATTTCCTTTTTTTCAGCCACTTCAAGTTCTGTTAAATCATTATTTAAATGCACTGAAAAAAGAGGTTCCATAAATAAAGTCTGTCCTGTTGAAGAACTGTCGTGAACAATTCCATCAAATTTATATTTAAATGATTCTTTCACAGGTATGACATATCTTCCGTTTCTTTGCGTTATAATTCTATCTTGAAAAAAAGTTTCGTATTTTGAATCTTGTAAAATTCTTTGAAACTCTCTTCTTATTCTATTTTTAATTATTTCTTTTTCTTTATAAATTTGCGCAAGTTTCGAAGATGCTTTTTTATTGATTTCACCGGATTCAGTAAAAACTTTCTTCATATCCTCAACCAACTCATTAAGCGGAACAATTTCATTTGAAATTACTTGTAAATAAGGATATTTTAAATTCCTTTCACCTATAAAATAATTATACATTTTATTATAAGTTTCTATTGAAGATAATACATCTATACATTCTTCAGGAATCAAACAAATTCTTTTTTTCGCTTTTTCCAATATAAACGAAATATTATGAGTTTCGCCAATAGGTGTAGAGGTTTCTTCAGTAATACATATACAAGCATTTTCCGTTTCATTCAATAATTTTTCAACTTTTAAATAATCGGTTTCAGGTACAATATTTTCCGCCATTTTTTTAGATAACATTGACGGTGCTTTTTCTTGTAATTTTTTCCTTATATCATTAAAATCAAGTGCATCATAGATGGATTTACGTATCATATATTCCTCAAAACTTATCGTCATTAAATTACATAAAAATAAAAGAGGACATCTGCCCTCTTTTATCATACAATCACTTTAAATTTATTGTCAATTACCAATTAAAATTATTGAAGTTCAGGGAACCAAAGTTTTACTTCTCTATTGGCTGTTTCTACTGCATCCGATGCATGAACAACGTTTTCATCAATAGATGTTGCAAAATCACCGCGAATAGAACCCGGAACTGCTTGTAAGGGATTTGTAGCTCCATTAATTTGACGAACTGCAGCAACTGCATTTTCTCCGCTTATAACCATTGCTAACACTTTGCCGGATGTGATAAATGAAATCAAAGCATTAAAGAAACCTTTACCTTCATGTTCTGCATAATGTTTCTTTGCCAATTCTACCGGAACATCAATCATTTTAATTGCTTCGATATTCAATCCTTTTCTTTCAAATCGAGAAATAATTTCTCCGCAAATATGCTTTCTTACACCATCCGGTTTTACTAATACCAATGTTTTTTCAGACATAATTATCCTCCTTAAATTAATCGCATTTCTCTTGCAATTTTATATAATTTCTCTACACGTGCCTCGGTTGAAGGATGTGTAGAAAATAATCTTGCCATATCTCTTACTCCCGACAAAGGATTTATAATAAATAAACTTGCCATAGCCGGAGTAGACTGTGAAATAACTCTTCTATGTGCATAATCATCTAATTTCTGCAATGCACTGGCCAATGCCAACGGTTTCTTGCAAATTTTTGCTCCGCTTTCATCTGCCAAAAATTCTCTTGATCTTGACAAAGTCATCTGAAGTATCATTGCTGCAATCGGAGCAATAACAGATGCAACAAGTAATGATATTGCATTCCCACCGTTATCTCTTTCCCTATTACTTCCACCGAAAATTACCGACCACTTTGCAATATTTGCAAGATAGCCTATTGCAGTTGCAATGGAAGCTGCAAGTGTCATCACCAAAGTATCTCTATTTTTTATATGAGATAACTCATGAGACAACACGCCTTCCATTTCATCTTTGTCAAGCAATTGCAATATTCCTTCAGTAACGGCGATTGCCGCATTTTCGGGATTTCTTCCTGTTGCAAATGCATTTGGCACCGAAGTGGGTATAATATAAATTCTCGGCATAGGAAGCTGCGCTTTTATAGACACTTGTCTTACCAATTCAAATAACTCCGGAACTTCACTCTCCGACAAAGCTTTAGCATTATAACTGTACAATGCAATTTTATCACAATTCCAGTAAACTATAAAATTAATACCGAGAGAAATCAGGAACATAACCAGAGCTCCGTCTTGCCCTCCTAAAATATTCCCGAAAAAAATCAATATAACACTTAACAATACAAGGAGCATTACAGATTTCAAAGTATTCAAATAATAACCTCCTTATAAAATATATTAAAAAAAATGGTCGGAACGACATGAGTTGAACATGCGACCTCTACCACCCCAAGGTAGCGCTCTACCAAACTGAGCTACGTCCCGACAATTACTACATTGAATAGCATACACATTTCATCTTTTTTTGTCAAGTTCAGCATATATTTTTAAATATTAAATCTCTTGATTTATTATTTCTACGGACTTAACGCCTTTCATATGTCCTAATGAATTAACAAAAGATGCCAATAAAGTGTCATCAAATTCTGTCCTGAATACTACCACAGTTACACAATATTTACCGACGGGAATATTCCTATTTATTGAAACAATCGCATTCTCTTTTACTATTCTTTTAATAATTTTATTAAAAACTGATATTTCATCGGATAACATCAATTCCAATACGCATAGTCTTGTATTAGGAACTTCTGATGCCGGTGCAACATGATCTTTATACTTATAATATGCACTTCTGCTTATACCTACTTTATTTACAGCTTCATGAATAGTTGATGTTAATCCTTCTTTCAACATTTCTTTTACGTTTATCGTTTTCTTTATAGATTCCGGTAAAATTTCAAAATCAACCAAGTAAAACTTCTGCTTAGATTTTTTCATTACTTACTCCCTACATCCTTATATGAAATCAATTCTATGTGATTATTTTTTATTTTTTCTTTTACCTTATTTGATAATAAAGCATATAATTCGCGTTCCCCATGATAACCCCATTTAAATTCTTCTTCCATTGCACATTCATCTGAACTTGGATGAGTCATAAACTCATTTACACCTTCCTCTAATGAGTCAATAGCCTCCAACATATGCTCTTCGGAAAAATGCCCGCCATAAATCATTCCCCAAAACCAATCATTCGACTTCAAATTATTTTTTATTAAATATTTTCTATTATTTTTAGATAATACAGACAATCCGATTTTTGCCATTCCTCGGATTATATTTTTTAATTTCACTCCGAAAAAATAATTTTCATCCGGTACACGTATACAAGGAATATTATATTTTTTTGCCAATTCAATTGTTATCGGGAAAAAACTTTTCCACATATGCATATGTTGATGTCCGTCTAAATGCGTAACTTCAATACCTTCGTTTATAATTTTTAAAATTTGGGAATCCCATTCTTCATAAACTTCCTGATAGTTTATCAAACCTCTTAAATCTCTTTTTATTAAATCTAAATAGCTATGACAAAAAACACCATGTTCCCATGTTAAACTCGGAACCTCATGAGGTGAACAAACAGACTTTATATCACCTACCAAAGTCAAATGAACACCTACACCCAATCTATTCATTTTCCTTATTTTAGTTACTGCATCAGTATATGCATTTCCACCCGCTATTAAAGATGTACTTGTTAAAATACCATCAAAAAATGCTTGTTCAACTGCCTCATTTACAGAATAATGAATTCCCAAATCGTCAGCATTTACTATAAGCTTTTTAGTCATTTAAATCTCCTGTCAATACACTTTTATGAATAATAAAATAAAATAACTGCAGTAGCTATAGATACATTAAGTGATTCTACGTTCGATTTAAGAGGAATATAAATCTTTTTATCTGAAATATTTAATATTTTTTGACTAATGCCATTACCTTCATTCCCAAATATAAACATGCAGCAACCCGATAAAGAAATTTGCGTATACGGCTCTGCATCTTGTAATGATGTTCCTACAAAAAATATATTTGTTTCATTTTTCCATTTAATCAATTCATCAATCGATACATCTGTTACTACAGGAATTCTGAATATACTTCCCATTGAACTTCTTATGGCTTTTTCTGAATAAGGATCTGCACAACCTTTACTTAAAATAACGGCATCCATTCCTGTTGCCGCCGCAGTTCTTATAATAGTTCCTACATTTCCGGGATCTTGAACTTCATCTAAAAAAACATATCTTTCATTATTTTTATACTTCAATGTACCTAAATTAATACATCTCTTTTTTACTATTGCAACAATACCTTGTGTATGTTTTGTCCCCGACAATTTATTCATAACTTTTTCACTTACAAATAAAATTTTCCATTTTAATAAATTTCCATTTTTTATTAAATTTTGTATTCTTTCCTTTTCTGTTACATTTTCAGATATAAAACATACAACTTCCGAGTATTTAAGTTTAACTGCCTCTTCTACCAGTCGAATTCCTTCCATAATGGATAAATTATTTTTATCTCTATATTTTTTTAATCGCAATTGTGAAACCGTTTTTATCCATTTATTATTAAGACTGGTAATAATTTCCATACTATCTCCTTTTATGGTTAAATAAATCAATTATTTCGTTATATACTCTTTTTACAGTTATAGTACTCATATCAGCATTTTTATTTCCTGAATTTTCAGCACATATTACCCTACTGTACGGATTATTATACGGTCCGCTTTTTTGTGAAAAGGTAGGCCCGAATAATGCAACTAGAGGTTTTTTCAATGCATTTGCTATATGCAAAGGTCCTGTATCTACTGATACATGCACTGCCGATAAATTTTCTATAGCAATTAAATCCAATAAACTTGTTTTTCCTACAATATTTAACACTTGATTATTTTTAAAAGATGAACTTATTTCTTCTATCATTCGTTGTTCTTGTAACATTCCCGTTATTACTACCGGAATATTTTGTTCCACCAATTTTTCAACAAGTAATTTCCAATTTTTCACAGGCCACATTTTACTTGCACCGCGAGTACCTGGAACAACAAGTACATATTTTCCCTTTATTCCGTTTTCTTCCAACTTCAATTTTATAGAATTCTCTTGTAATTTAAAATCAGGTAAAGGAAATTCTATTTTTCCATCTTTACCACCTAAATATCTTACAACATCTAAAAGCTGCTCGATAATATGCCCGTTATTATTAGGTCCGCTTATAGGTTTTGAAAAAAATTTACTTAATTCTGTATTTTTATTTTTTCCAATTTTAACTTTCCCGTCAGATAAATAAGCTATAACTGAACTTTTAAATAGCATTTGCAAATCTATTACCAAATCAAACTTGCGAGACTTCAAATCGTTATGTACTTTACGAAGATAAGACAAATTTGTCATTTTATTTCTATGTACAACATATTTTTCATTTATCCACGGTTTTCCCGGCAACACATCAATATAAGGATCATGCACTGCCCAAGTAATGTGAGCATCGGGATATGTATGTCTTAGCATATATAAAAATGGCAAAGAATGTACAATATCTCCTAAAGAACTCATCTTGATAACTAAAATTTTTATAGGCATTTCAACACTCATTTATTTTCAAATTCCAAACATTTATTTACAAATTTATCCAAATATTTTTCATTAAACAAATAGCCGCGAATTCCGGCATTTTTTGCTGCTTGTAAATCTCTAATACTGTCTCCAATTAAAAAAGATTTTTCCTTATCTATAGAATACTCTTCCATTGCTTTTAATATCATTCCCGGATTAGGCTTTCTTAATGAAGAATCTTTATCATATTTTTTTATTTTTGCACCTTTTAAATATGGACAATAATAAAATTTTGTAATAATACCGCCAACTTTATTTATTTCAGCATGCATATATTCATGCAATTTTTGTACATCTTTTTCTGTAAAATAACCCCTTGCTATCCCACTTTGATTTGTAACCACAAAAACAGACCACCCCTTTTGATTTAAATCGGCAATGGCCTTTTTTGCTCCGGGTATCCAAATTAATTCATCTATAAATCCCACGTAGCCCGTATCTTTATTTATTACACCGTCTCTATCCAAAAAAACTGCTTTTTTCACTTTTTACCATTCAAACTCATCAATAATTTCACAAATAATATGAGCACATAATATATGCATTTCTTGTATTCTCGCCGTTATATCGGAAGGAATTACTAAAGAAATATCAGAAATATTTTCTAAAATTTTTCCATTTTTGCCTGTAAAAGCTACAGTTTTAATTCCGTTTTTATTCGCCGTATTTATAGCATTAATTACACTTTTGCTTTGACCGCTCGTAGATATACCTATTAATACATCACCAGAATTACCTATAGATTCAACCTGCCTGGAAAAAACACAATTATATTCATAGTCATTACTTATAGCTGTCAATATAGAAGTATCTGTAGTAAGTGCAACAGCGGGCAAACTTTTTCTGTTTTTTGAATATCTTGCAACAAATTCTGCAGCTATGTGTTGTGAATCTGCAGCACTTCCACCATTTCCACATACTAAAATCTTATTTCCGGATTCAAATGCATTTTTACATAAATTTGCAATTTTTTCAATTTGAGGATATAAAATTTCAGATTTTTTTAATACATTTTCATGACTATTAAAAGCATTTTCAATAATTGAAATCATAATTTTTTATTTTCCTTAACTTCTTTATCTAAACCATTTTCATTGGATTCTTTACGCATAAGCATTCTCAACTCACTCATAAAACTTTCCAAATCTTTAAACTCTCTATAAACTGAGGCAAATCTGACATATGAAACTTGATCGAGTTCTTTCAACTCTTCCATAATCCAATTGCCTATAGTTTCTGTATATATTTCTTGTTTTAATGCATTGTAGACTTTAATTTCAATTTTCTCTACAACTTGTTCTATTTGCTCAGTTGATATATTACGTTTTTCACAAGCACGTATCAATCCGTTACGTATCTTATTTTTATCAAAAAGTTCTCTTGTTCCGTCTTTTTTTATAACACGTACCGGTGTACTTTCTATTGATTCATATGTAGTAAAACGCTTTTTACAAGTTAAACATTGTCTCCTACGTCTTATAGAAGTACCGTCATCCGTATCTCTGGAATCTGTAACTTTGGTATCTTTATTTTTACAAAATGGACATTTCATAATAAACTCTTTTCGTAAAAAAAGAGTCGCACAACAACCGGTGCGACTCTTTACATTATTTCTTAAGAAATTCCGGAACTGCTATAGATGTATTATTCACACTACTTCTAAAACTATTTGTCCCTACAGTCCCACGATTTTTCTTTGATTCAAATCCGGTTGCAATAACGGTTATTTTTACCGTATCGTCTCCCAAATTCGGATCTACTGAAGTACCCCAAATAATGTTTGCATCCGGATCTGCAGCTTCCGTAATAATTTGAGATGCTTCATTTATCTCAAACAATCCCAAATCTTCATTACCTGTAATACTTATAATAATTCCTTTAGCTCCATCTATACTGCGTTCAAGTAAAGGACTGTTGATGGCCATAGTTGCAGCATCACTTGCACGATTGTCACCGGTACCAACACCGATTCCCATAAGCGCTTCACCTTGGTCACTCATAATTGTGCGAACGTCAGCAAAATCCAAATTTATTATTCCCGGAACTGTAATCAAATCGGAAATTCCCTGTATACCTTGTCTTAATACGTCATCTGCGGTTTTAAATGCATCTTTTACCGATGTCTTTTTATCAATAACGCCTAACAACTTATCATTAGGCACAATTAAAATTGCATCTACACTTTCTTTTAACTTTTCAATTCCTTCTATAGCATTTCTCATACGAACTTTACCTTCAATGGTAAATGGCTTTGTTACAACTGCAACGGTCAAAGCACCTAATTCTCTGGCACATTGTGCAACTACAGGAGCAGCTCCTGTACCTGTTCCTCCACCCATTCCTGCTGTAACGAATACCATGTCCGCGCCGGATAAAGAGCGCATTAAATCATCTCTTGATTCTTCAGCTGCTTGTTCACCTATTTCCGGTTTAGCACCTGCGCCCAAGCCTTTCGTTACCTTTTCGCCTATCTGAATTTTCTCGCCTGCATTAGATTTATCCAGAACTTGAATTTCTGTATTTACGGCAATGAAATCAACACCTTGAACCTCAGCTTCAATCATACGATTTACAGCGTTATTTCCACCGCCACCAACACCGATAACTTTAATTTTTGCAATTCCCGAACCTTCCATGTCTGCTCCTCCTTATATATTAGCGGATTATATCTATAAAAGTCATATTTTCTTCAATGTATTTAATATCTTTTATTTTACAATACTTTATTGCAATTCGCCACTAATTACAAATTTAAAATTATTTTTTTAATTTTATGAATGGTGAAGAAGTATTTGCATCAATATACTCTACAGACAATTGACGTGAACTTATATCTCCAACCATATTTTCCGCCAATTTTGCCTGATCTGCAATATTTTTACCGTTACCCAATTTTACAGCTATACCGCTTCGTGTATAAGCGATTATATTATCTTTATTTCCTATGTTGATTTCTGAAAATAATTTTACACCATCTTCACTTAAACTATTTATAAATTTCAACGCAAGAAGTACATCTGATTCGGAAACAGTATCTCCTAAAAGAAGATTTCCCCATTTTTTCCCGGTTATCATGGGATAATTTGCTTTTTTTAATGAAGTTTCGGTTTCTATAACTAATCCTGTTTTATCCAATATAGCATAGCAAAACTCGCCTTGAACTATCACCAAAGGTTTTCTCTCTTTAACTTTTATATTTATAGTAAAAGGAAATTGTCTGCTTACATCTACCTCTTCTATACGAATATCATTTAACAATCTTTTTTCTACATTAGATGTTCTTATTTGGAAAATATTTATAGGTTTTTTTATTTCAGCCTCAAAAAAAATATCTTCTGTTTTTATAATATCATTTCCTGTAACTGTCAAATTCCCAAAAGGTATCGGCAAAAAAAGCAATGAAACTACAATAATTATTATGAAAATTATTAAATAAAACAATACTTTAAATTTTTTATTTTTTTTATGCTTCTTTCGTTTTTTTAGAACTTTACGAATCTTCTTATCGTCAAAATTCTTGTTGTTTAAATCTTTATTATCATTTTCACTGACATTTACATGTTCGTTCCGTATTTTTTTTTGGAAATTTTCAAAATCATTATATTCATGCATTTTTTACTCTCTTTACACTTTATTCAGTCCTGCTCCTTCTAATATCATTTCGCACAATTTGGCAAAACTTATACCTATATTTGCTGCAGATTTAGGAACCAAACTTGTTTCTGTCATTCCGGGAATTGAATTTGCTTCCAATACATAAGGAACTCCATTATGATCGGTTCTCATATCAAATCTAACTACACCTTCACATTCAGCAACATGATATCCTTTTTCCGCCATTAATTGCATTTCATTTTTCAATTCTTCTGAAATTGGTGCCGGTACTAAATAATCAGTTGCACCCTTTGTGTATTTTGAATGAAAATCATATTGACCTGAATGTGGACAAATTTGAATCACCGGCATAGCTTTCCCATTCATTACCGGAACCGTAAATTCTTCACCATCTAAATATTCTTCTACCAAAATACGTGATTCAACTTTAAATACACGACATATTGCATCTTTTAAATCATTTGATTCTTTTACAATTTCTATACCTATAGTGGAACCTTCACATGCAGGTTTTAAAACCACAGGCATATTAAAATTTTTTAAAATTTGATTATTGACAAAATCAATTCCTTCTTTTTCTTTAAAAGACATAGATTTTGCCATTCTTATACCTTGTTCTTTAAAAATATGTGCAGTAAAAATCTTATCCATTGTAATTGCACTTGAACTTACACCTGATCCTGTATAAGGAATTCCGGCCAATTCAAGTAATCCTTGAATCGTTCCGTCTTCACCATATTTACCATGTAATGCCAAAAAAACTATTTCCGTATTAAGTTCTTGTAATTGCTTAAGTACGCATTCAGGATGATACTCCAAACCCACAACGGAATATCCTAATCCCGACAACGCATTAACTATAGCTTTACCTGTCTTTCTTGAAATTTCGGCTTCATCTGACGGACCGCCCATCAGTACAGTAATTTTAGTATTTTTATTAATCATTATCTCTTTCCTTTATTGACATAATCAAATCTTCACCTACACGATAAATATTACCTGCACCCATAGTAATAATCATATCATCTTTTTGCATTTCATTTTTTATTGCTTCCGGAAGATCTTCCATATTTTTAATATATGTAATTTTTTTTGTTGGATGTTTATCTTTTATTAAATCAACCAACGTTTTACCGCTTATCCCGTTAATAGGCTTCTCTCCCGCGGAATAAATGTCCGTAATAAATATTATATCCGCATTATCAAAAGCATTTGCAAATTCGTACTTCAATAAATTCGTTCTTGAATATCTATGTGGCTGAAATGCACAAATTACACGATGTTTTCCACATTCTTTCGCTGCTTTCAATGTAGACATAATTTCTGTCGGATGATGTGCATAGTCATCAACTATTTTTACCTCACCCGAGTATTTAATTTGAAACCTACGTTTAACTCCATTAAATTCCATTAATGATTTTGCTATGGTTTTAAAATCTATACCGCAAATTAAACCTGTAACTAAAGCTGCTAAAGCATTTCTGACATTATGTGTTCCCGGAATCATCAAACTTACAGTTCCCAAAAAACTTTCTTTATGATATACATCAAACATCATATAAGAATCAATATATCTTTTATTAATAGCTTTATATTCAGCATTATCAGAAGTTCCATAAGTTATATAAGAATTCTCATCCAACTTGGGTAAAATACTTTTTACGCCTTCATTGTCAATACATAATATTGTATTTCCATTAATTTTATCTGTTTGATTAATAAATTTTATAAATGCATTTTTTATATTTTCTACTGTCAAATAGTGATCTAAGTGATCGTCTTCTATATTAGTTATAACAGATATAAACGGATTAAATTTTAAAAATGATCCGTCACTTTCATCCGCTTCTGCTATTACAAATTCACCATTTCCAAAAATTGAATTTCCATTTAAATAATCTACTTTCCCACCCAGAACAACTGTCGGATGTTTTTCAGCATCACAAAAAACTTTTCCTATCATTGCCGATGTTGTAGATTTTCCATGTGCTCCTGCAACGCAAATACTTTTGCCTCCGCAAAGAATCGCTGCTAATAAATCAGATCTGTGAAATACCGGTATTTTATGTTTTTTGGCCTCCAAAACTTCTGAATTATTTTTTGAAATAGCTGTCGATACTATAAGAACATCAGCATTTTTAATATTTTGTGGATTATGCCCTACAAATATTTCCACTCCCAATTTTCTTAAATTTTCAAGTTCTGAAGAATATACATTATCAGATCCTGATATCATATATCCTTTATCTATCATTATTTTAGCCAATGCTCTCATTCCGACTCCACCGATTCCTACAAAGTGAAATCTTTTATAATTATTTAAATTCATCTTTTTCCCCACTTCGACAATTCAAACACCAATTTGGCAATCTCTTGTCCTGCATTTATTTTTTGCACTTTCTTGGTAGCCTCAGACATATATCGCAATATATCCGGATTGGCAATTAAATCTTCTATATCTTGAATTAATTCTTTCCCTGTAAGATGCTTATCTACAATCATTTTCGATGCCCCGGCAGCAACAAACACTCTGGCATTATATGTTTGATGATCTTCAGACGCATATGGATACGGTATCAATATTGATGGCAATTCTTTTGCAGCCAGTTCTGCCAATCCTATAGCACCAGCTCTATAAATTACCAAATCTGAAGCTGCCAAAGCCGTAGGCATATCATGCTGGTATCCTACAATAATACTGCTTTTACCGTATTTCTTTTCACCACCGGAATTTAATGCGTTCATAACATTTTCATACTCTTTATCACCTGTAACATGATATAAGCAAAGATTTTCAGTATTTTTAAAATGATTATGAACTTCTATCATTGCATTATTAATAGCTCTGGCTCCTCTGCTTCCTCCTGCAATCAATACCATAAACGCATTTTTATCAATATTTAACTTTTGTCTCGATTCTTCTCTCTTGGCATCTATAATTTCTCTTCGCACAGGATTCCCTGTATAAATACATTTTTCCGGATACTTAAATCTAAACTTTGCATCCTCATATCCAAGAGCTATTTTATCGACAAATCTGCTCAAAATTTTATTTGTTATACCAGGTATTACATTTTGTTCTTGTATTAATGTCGGTATTCCTGAAAGTGCCGCTGCAAGTAAAACAGGTCCGCATACATATCCGCCTGTTCCTACAACAACATCAGGTTTAAAGCTTTTTATTAATTTTTTAGCTTTCCAAACACTACCGAATGTTTTGAATACAGTCTTAAAATTTTCAAATGATAAATTACGTTTCAAACCGGAAGATGAAATACCGAAAAAATCGAAACCTTCTTGTGGAATAATTTTTGCTTCCATTCCTAAAGGTGTTCCGACAAACAATATTTCTGCTTCTTCAATTTGCAAAATTTCTCTGGCAATTGTTATACCGGGATAAATATGACCGCCTGTCCCGCCTCCGGATATAATTATTTTTTTCATTAAGCACCTACTTATTGCATAGAATTTACAATTCTTTTAAAATCATTTCCACGCTCTGCCATATTTTTATACATATCAAAACTTGAACATGCAGGCGACAAAATAATTATATCTCCCGCTTCGGCAAACTTTGTAGCTTTATAAACGGCATCTTCCATATCTTTTGCTCTTGTTATATTGGAAACTCCCTCGTTTATTGCAACTTTCTCAAATCTTTCCGTTGCTTCTCCGATTAATATCAATTCTTTTGTATGTTCTTTAACTTTTTTCATGTATTCGGAAAGAGGTATACCTTTATCATGTCCACCTGCAATCAGTATCACAGGTTTATCAAAAGCTTCCATACCTTTTATAGAAGCATCTGTGTTTGTAGCTTTAGAGTCATTATAGTAATTTATATCTTTAAATTTTCTTACAAATTCTATTCTATGAGGCAATCCCTTAAATTCTTTTAAAGCTGCTCGAATAGCCTCTAAAGAAATCCCGCTGAAAAATGCTAAAAATGATGCTGCTAAGGCATTTGCATAATTTTGTTTACCTTTTATTTGTAACTCATTTATGTTACAAATATTAATCTTATTACCTTTATATGAAATTACAAGCTCTTCCCCATCAAGAAAAGCTCCGTTATCAATATTTTTTTGTATACTGAATAAACATACATTGGTATGCTTATTCGCCATTTCAGTCAGTTCATTCGTATATTTATCATCTGCATTTAAAAGAATACAATTTTCAAAATTCATATTCTCAAAAATTCTTGCTTTTGCTTGAACATAAGCTTCCATTGTATGATGACGTTCTAAATGATCAGGTGTAATATTTAAAATTGCAGCTGCTTTGGGTTTAAAATTTTTAATAAATTCCAACTGAAAACTTGAAACTTCTGCTGCTATTATACTTTTCTCATCAATTAAATCAGCTTTATCACTTAATGAAACTCCTAAATTTCCGGCAACTGCAAATTTTTTACCGGAATTTTTAAGCATAAGTCCCAATAATTTTGTTGTCGTTGTTTTTCCATTAGTTCCGGTTACCGCTAAAATTGATGCTTTTGTAATGCAAAAAGCCAATTCTATTTCACTTATTACTGCAATATTTCTTGCTAAAGCTTCCCTTACCAAAATATTTTCTAATGATATTGACGGAGACACCACAACAGTATCTATGCCTTTCAACTGTTCACTTGTCTGAATTCCAAAATAAAATTTAACACCTTTCTTTTTAAATACTTGATATTCTTCCGTATTTTGAAAAGAATTATTTAAATCTGAAATAACAACATTACAGTTATGTCGAAGCAAAACATGTGCAGCTCCCACTCCACTAATACCCGCTCCGATAATTAAAACATTCTTCATGTTTCCCCCTCGGATATTATTTTTTTCAATAACAATTAGTATATAACTTTATTTTTAAATAAACAACCTTATCAAGCATTATTTATAATCATAAACAATGTTCCAAACGCAATAAAAAATTCAAAAGTCCAAAATGCCCATACAACTTTTGTTTCTTTCCATCCTGAAAGCTCAAAATGATGATGAATAGGACTCATTTTAAAAATTCTTTTCTTATACAACTTAAATGAGGTAACCTGAATTATCACAGATAATGCCTCAATAACAAAAATAAATCCAAATAAAATCAAAAGTAATTCACTTCTAGTAAGTACAGAAACAGCCGCAATTGTTCCGCCTAAAAAAAGCGAACCTGTATCCCCCATAAATACTTTTGCAGGATTATAGTTGAAAAATAAAAATCCTACACAACATCCAACAACAATCATACACATATAACTAAGATCGATATATCCGCTTAAATAACAATATGCGGAATAAGCGGCAAACGCAATTGTACAACATCCGCTTGCCAATCCATCCAAACCGTCAGTCAAATTTACTGCATTAGATGCTCCTATAATTACAAGAACCACAAATGGATAATATAACCATCCTAATGATATATCATAATTTAAAAAAGGTATTGAAATTGCAGTAGGAATTTTTAAAATCTCTACTACCCCATAGCAAAATACAACGGATAAAAATAATTGCCCCAACAATTTTTCTTTGGCAGTTAAACCTAAATTGCGTTTTTTTCTGGCTTTTATAAAATCATCTAAAAATCCTAAAAATCCATGTCCTACCGCTACAAAGAGAAAAAGTATAGATTGGGCAGAAATCAAACCGTTCATAACTGAAACTGCAATAAAACTTATAATCATAAAAATTCCGCCCATTGTCGGTGTTCCTGATTTAGCTCTATGTGCTTTAGGACCTTCTTCTCTAATAGATTGCCGTGCTTTTAACTTACGTAAAACCGGCATACCTATAAAATATAAAATAACAACTGCCAATATTGCTTCTATCAAATAAAAGAAAAAATTTTTATCCATTATTTCTCTAACTCTTCTTTCAGTAAATCAGGTATCGTATACATCTGCATTGAATGGGACCCTTTTAATAAAAAAACATCTCCTGCTTTTGCTATATTTAAAATGCATTCCGCAGCTTCTTTACAAGTATCGAAAGAATATATCATTTTCATGCCTTTTTCTTTTGCACCTTTTGCTATAAATTTTGCCAAATCTCCGACTGTAATTATTCCACAAAATCCCATATCTGCCGCTTTTAAGCCTATTTCATAATGAAATTTTTCTTCATTTTCCCCAAGTTCTTTCATATCGGCAAGAACCAAATATTTATTTTTGGCAGATATTTGCTTCAAAGAACGAAGAGCCATTTCCATAGACAACGGATTTGCATTATATGCATCATCAATAATTTTAATTCCATTAATTTCAATTAATGATTGCCTACCTGCTCTTGGAGAAAAATCACTCAAAACTCTTTGTATTTTTGTAACATCAACACCTAAAATACGTGCCGTAGAAGTTGCTGCTAAAGCGTCGTAAACATTATGTATTCCTAAAAGTTTCAAATTTACTTTAAAAGCTTCATCAAAACATACGCAAGTATATTTTGTACCGAAGTTTTCAAAACTTACCTTTTCTCCATAGACTGTATAATTACCGTTTAATCCATAATAAATAACTCTACCTTTGAAATTTTCTCCCATCTTTTTGACAAATGAATCATCACCATTTAAAACTGCAATTCCATTTTCAGGTAATGATTGAATCAATTCACCTTTTGCTTTTGCAATATTTTCCTTACTACCCAATATACCTATATGTGAAGTCCCGACATTAGTAATAACACCTATAGTAGGTTTTGCTATATTACATAATTCTTCAATCTGTCCAAAACCTCTCATTCCCATTTCTACGACACATGCATCATGTTCTTTTGTGATATTAAGTAATGTCAAGGACAGTCCGATTTCATTGTTATTATTTTTTTCAGTAGAACACACATTGAATTTTGAGGAAAGTAAAACGGAAATCATATCCTTAGTAGTTGTTTTCCCATTTGATCCGGTTACAGCTACTACAGGTATATCAAAACGCATTCTATTAAAATGCGCTAAATCTTCAAAAGCCTTTTTAGTATCTTTAACTAAAAACACCGTACAATCTTCAGATATTTTTTCCAAACACTCAGAATCGGAAATAATTACAGCCGAAGCCCCTTTTTTGCATGCATTAATTACAAAATCATGCCCGTCAAAACGTTCTCCTTTTAAAGCTATAAATAAATCATTTTCCTTTATTGTACGGGAATCTATACTCACATTAAAGCAAACTCCCGTTTTTTTACCGCTGACCAGCTCAGCACTTGTTGCTTTTTTTATCTCATTGAAAGAAAAAGATGCCATAAACTTAACCTCTTAATACTCTCCTTGCCTCTTCACGATCATCGAAGTGAATTGTTTTATTCTTCAATATCTGATAATCTTCATGACCTTTTCCGGCAATAATCACTATATCATTAACTCGTGCAATTTCAATAGCTTCTTTAATTGCACTTCTTCTATCAACTAAAACTTTATACTTACAATTATATTTTTCGGCATTTTCTTTAACACCTTTTACTACTTGTTCAACAATAGAATTCGGATCCTCAGTACGTGGATTATCACTAGTTACTATAGCAATATCTGAATACTTTGCAGCAATTCTTCCCATTATCGGACGTTTCATAGGATCCCTGTCTCCTCCACATCCGAATACAACTATAATTTTACCGGTTGTTATTTCTCTTGCTGTTGTTAATATATTTTCCAATCCGTCGGGAGTATGTGCATAATCAACCACAACGGAAAATTCCTGACCTTCATCAATTAATTCAAAGCGTCCCGGAACATTAGTAAAATCAGTTAATGCCTTTATTATAAAATTAAAATCTATTCCCTCTGAAATTGCTGCACTCATTGCCGCCATAATATTATAAACATTAAATCTTCCCATCAATTTTACCGTAACAGGATATTCTTTATTCTTATACACACAAATAAATTTCGTGTTTTTACCTGTAAATTCAGTTGATATAACTTTAAGTTCAGCATCTCTATTCATACTGGAAGTATGCAACTTGCAAAGCTTTCTATCTTTAATGGCATCAATCATAATATGTGAATAGTCATCATCTATATTTATACAAGCATTTTTATTTGATTTTACTTGTCCCTCTTCCGAAACCATAGAAAACAATTTTGCTTTTGCATTGGCATAATTAATCATGGTTTTATGAAAATCTAAGTGATCTTCGGTTAAATTTGAAAATACTGCAGTATCAAATTCACAGCCTTCTACTCTGCCCAATACCAAAGAATGTGATGAAACTTCCATGCAAACATGTGTTACTTTTGCTTTTTTCATTTTATATAATAATCTTTGCAAATCGATAACATCCGGTGTTGTATTATGTGTTTCAAACTCTTCATCACCAATCAATGCATGTATTGTTCCTATAACACCAGTTTTATATCCGGCTTTTTTTAAAATATGCGAAATTATATGAGTGGTAGTTGTTTTTCCGTTAGTTCCCGTAACAGCTATCATTCTCATACTCTTCGACGGATAATCAAAAAAAAGCGGTGCTATTTTTTCCATTACCGTTCTGGTATTTTTTACGTAAACCACAGTAACTCCTTCAGGAACTGAAATCTTTTTTTCCGCAATAATTGCGACTGCTCCTTTTTCTACCGCTTCACTTACATACTTATGACCATCTACATGATATCCGGATAAACATATAAATAAACTTCCTTCTTTCACCATCCTTGAATCTGCAGTAATATCTATAATATCCTTATCAACATTTCCAATAATTTTTATATAAGAACTATCATTCAATAACTCTTGAAGATTTTTCATTTTTTACCTCTTTCACAAATTATATTATATCGCAAAGTAGCGGCCAAAGGCCGCTACTTTTTAATCACGTATTTTTCTATGACTATCTTTAACTTCATTCATTCCATAAATAGCGGTAGACGGCATTTCCATACCTAATTCTTTTTCAGCTATTTCCTGAATTCTTGTAGGTGCTTCCAAACCTGCAACCTCCAATTTCAATCTGGCGTTTTCTCTAGATAATTCAATAACTTCAGTTCTTAAATTTCTCATAACATATCGCTCTTGATCGTTAATCAATCTGAAACAATATGTAACAGCTAAGGGCAACAATAAAATCAAAAGAATCATTTTAACGTCACGAAAAGCAATAGATGTTTTTACTTTACCTGCATAAACTTTTGCAGGTACATCAAAAGTTGTTCCAACTGACTTTGAATAGCTTAACATCTTTACATTCTGCGACAGCATATAAAATGCCTCCTTATTTTATATTTTTTCCGCAACACGAAGTATTGCACTTCTAGCTCTCGGGTTTTCCGCAATTTCTTCATCCGTCGGACGTATTCCATTTCCCAACAATTTTATTTTCCGTTGATGATTACATACACATAAGGGAAATTCCGGTGGACAAATACATTGCTTGGCAAGATTTTTAAAAGTTCGCTTTACTATCCTATCTTCCAAAGAATGAAATGTAATTATTCCTATACGACCGCCGGAAACTAAACAATCTACACAATCATTTATTGTGCTTTCAATAATACCAAGCTCATTATTAACTTCAATGCGTATAGCTTGAAAAGTTCTTTTTGCAGGATGTGGACCGTTTTTCCTTGCCCCCAACGGTATTGCAGCTTTTATAATACTTACCAATTCCCCTGTAGTTTCTATAATTTTGTTTTTCCTATAATCTACAATGAATTCTGCAATACGTTTTGCCCATCTTTCTTCGCCGTATTCTTTTATAATAAATGCTATTTTTTCTTCAGAATACTTATTTACAACATCATGTGCAGTTAATTCACTATTCTGATTCATACGCATATCCAACCGACCTTCATGCATATAAGAAAATCCCCTATTTGCCTCGTCCAATTGATATGAAGAAACTCCTAAATCAAAAATAAACCCATTAATTTGATTTAAATTTTTTTCTGACAATATATTTTTTATATTCGAAAAATTACTATGAACAAAATTCAAATTGCATGTGCAATCTTTCATTCTCAATTCTGCAGCTTTTAATGCATCTAAATCTTGATCTATACCAATTAAAAGTGCACCATTTTCAACTTTTTCCGATAGAAGAGATAAATGACCCGCACCACCTAACGTACAATCTGCATAGACTCCGTTTTTATCGGTTAAAATTGCAGAAATCATTTCTCTTCGTAAAACTGTTACATGTTTAAATTCCATTTTTCTCTAAAAATCAAAATCCATAGGCATATCCAAAGACTCTGCCAATTCATCTATAGGTTGACTTTCCGTTTCTTGTTCTTTCAAAACTTCAGAGCTCCAAATTTCTATAGTTGATCCTGTCCCTATAATTCGTGCGTTCTTTTTAAGTTTTGCAAGTGTTCTAAGATGTGCCGGAATTAAAATTCTACCTTGCTTATCACATTCCATTTCCGTACTTTTACCAATTAAATAACGACGTAATTGCCTCACATCTTTTTTCGTAAATGGTAGTTTTTGCAATTTTTCAATCATGGCATCCCAGCGTTCACGAGGATAAATACATAAGCATGCATCCAATCCGGGTGCCAAAATGAAGGATTCGCCCAATTCTTCTCGAAATTTGGCAGGAAGAATCATACGACCTTTTGTATCAATCGTATGTGAATATTCATTCATAAACATTTTATTCTTCCACCTCCTCCACTTTCATCCACATTCTACCACAATTCACCACACATATACAACAAAATATTTGTTCTACTATATAAATTTATTTTATTTTGAAATAAAAAACAGATCAGCTTTATATTTCTGATCTGTTTTCTTATTATATTTCAGTTTTTATTAAAACTTTTTTTAAAACAACATCTTTTAAAGGTTTATCTGAAAAATCAGTTTCGACATTACTTATTTCTTGTACCTTTGCATAATTTTTTACCACCTTACCAAATATAGTATGGTGATTTTGCAACCATCTTGTAGGTACTACGGTAATAAAAAATTGTGATCTTCCTGTATTTGGACCTGAATTTGCCATTGCCAACACTCCGGCTTCATCAAAAGTAAGTTCCGACACAAACTCATCCGGTATAACCTGATCCGATCCTCCATATCCCGTTCCTTCAGGATCTCCTCCTTGAATCATAAAATCAGGAATTATTCTATGAAAAATAGTATTGTCATAAAATCCTGATTCTGCCAACTTTTTAAAATTGGCTACAGTAATCGGTGTTTTTTCTGCAAACAATTCAACAACAAAAGAACCGTAATTAGTTTGAAATTCTGCATAAAGTTTATTATTCATATTTTTCTCCTGACTTAATTAGGTAATGAACGAATTTTTTTAAATATTTCTTCAGATTTTTTTACCTTGTGTTCAGAACCCATTACACACAAATAAGGTTCATTGATAACCGATTCTACCAAATCGGCAAGTTTATGAATATCCTCCAAAGTGCAATTTATAATTTCATTTCGAATTCTTTCTCTATCCTCGGCGGTACTTCCTTTAAAATAATCTGCCGCAGCTCTATCACCTAACATTGATGGAGTAAACTGTACTTCTTCTGCAGCCATAGTACCTATTACATATTTCGTCATTTCACGCTCTGAAATTTTCAAGTTACGTAAATAATCCGGAATACCCTTGAATACATCTAAAGTTTCTTTCAAATTGGGATCACGATATGAACATAAAACAGCATTTCCATTCGGTGAAAATTGAACAAATGCCCCATATGCACCACCCAACACTCTAACCTTCTTCCAAAGATAATCATATCTTAAAATCGTTTCCATTACACGAACGGCTCCGGTATATTTAAATCCGTACTTTTTAAAATTTCCACCTTTAGATACATAATTAACTTTGCCTGAAGTCAAAAAGCCTTCATTATAACAATCATTATTGAATTCAAATGAATTTTTATTGTTTTTCTCACCGATTTCCATATCACAAATAAGAGACTTAACTAAATCTTTTACACTTTGACTGTCTTTTTCATTTCCTATAACTTCAATTGTCAAATTATTACGTGTAAATATTTTTGCCGATACACTCTCAAGTTTTTTTACAATTTCATCATAATTCTTATCATAGTTATTTACTAAATCTGCCAAGAAATAATAATAACTTAATGCCAATTTTTCGGTAAACTCACCTGTTTTCGAGAAATAAGAAATCAAACGGTTCATTGTGAGCAAATGACCCCTGTCAAATACCGTCATATCCCATTTTGTTTTCTCGGAGAGAATTAATTCTTTTAGACGTTTTCTTTCAGTATATTCGGTATGACAAATAATTTCTTTCAATAATTCCACCATACATTTATTATTAGCTGTCAAAGCTTTACCACCCACTTCAAATGTCGGAATATATTTATCGGAATTATTATAGTCACCAAAGCACATAACGCTGAAATTAATTCCACCCGTATTGGAATTTTCTAAACGTGTAAGTTCTCCATATGTATATTTCTGAGTATCCATTGAACCGAGCAAGGATGTCAAAAGATTTGCATAGAAAATGTCATTTTCATTGATTCCGAAAAGATTAAAAAATAACCTTACATACGAAATTCCTGAAGTATTGACATCGTAATGTAAATAATCTACACCGTTAACGAAATCCTTCTTTATTTTTTTTTCGGTAATAATTCTCTTAAGATCTTTACGTTCGAGCAAAGGTATTGTTTTTAATGCATCTTCGCTATCTTTTGAAGCCTGACGCACTTTAAGCTTCTTGGTATTTTCAACAATTTCATTTAATTGCTCTTCACTTAAACTGTTCTTAAAAGCTTCCAATTTTTGCGCAGTTAAAGCATTTTTCTTTTCTGTTAAACCTTTTTCCGGTTCCATTGTTATCAAAACTTGATGATTATTTTTGATAACATATTTTAAAATTAAATTTTCAAAATAATTTGTATCTATAAACTTTTTCAATTGCTTTAAATTATCAAAATATTTTAAAGCATCCATCGGATTTCTATCATACAACCACAATTCCATTGCTCTGATTCCATAGAATAATCCTTTTGGACGTCCTCTATAATCATTTTCTCTTAAAGTAAACTCTATACGATTTATAGCAGCTTTAAGCATTGATTTATCAATACCGTTTAATGCCAATGCACGTAAAGTTTCGTCAATAGTCTCTTCAAACTTTTTTTGATTATTTACATCTGTTCCCGATAATTGAATAGTCCATACAGGTTGTTTATATCCGTCAGTATATGAACCCGACAATTCACTTCCCAATTCTGCATCCAAAACAGCCTTTTTAAGTGGAGCCCCTTCAATTTCTATAAGCACGTAATTCAAAACTTCAAATGCTAATGAATCCAAAGTGCTCATATGATCGTTAAAAGCTGTATATAATGCATGAATAGCTTTTTTATCGGTACTTTCGCTTTCAGAAATTCCATACTTTCGATTTATCACTTCGCGTTTCTTGAAAGGTACTTGTGTTTTAATTTGTGAATCAATTTTCTTTTCATTGAAATTACTCAAGTATTCACTGTCAATAAAATTCAAAGTTTTTTCTATATCCATATCTCCATACAAAAAGATATAACTGTTTGAAGGATGATAAAACTTTTTATAAAATTCTACAAATTCCTTGTAAGATAAAGCAGGAATAACTTCCGGATCACCTCCGGATTCTACCCCGTAAGTTGTATTTGGAAATAGCTTTTCCATTGCAAAATTTTCCATAATTGCATCTCCGGAAGAAAGTGCACCTTTCATCTCGTTGTATACAACTCCGTTATAAGTTAATTCAGAGTCCTTATCTTCAAGCTCATAATGCCAACCTTCTTGCATTAGAATTTGAGGATCATCGATACAATTAGGGTAAAATACTGCATCTAAATATACATCCATCAAATTATGAAAATCTACTGCATTTCTGCTTGCCACAGGATACATTGTCTTATCAGGCCATGTCATAGCATTAAGAAACGTATTAAGAGACCCTTTGACAAGTTCTACAAACGGTTCTTTCAACGGAAATTTTCTAGACCCGCATAATGTAGAATGCTCCAAAATATGCGGTGTACCTTTAGAATTATCCGGAGGTGTACGAAATCCTATAGAAAACACCTTGTTATCATCGGTAGTGTCCAAGTATAACAATTTGGCTCCTGATTTTTCATGAACCATCAAATATACATCTGAGTTCACCTCTTGTATAAATTGATTTTGCTTTATTTTAAATCCTCCGATTACATCGCCTTTATTAAATTTCATAAACAACCTCCTTAACTTATAAAGACCGGACAATCCGGTTCTTTACTAAGTCTATAAATTATTAAAAAATTCAGAATGAATACGTTGTACTGCATCTTTAACATTCTTTTCAAGTATAATAAACGATATGCTTATATCTGTTTTAAAAGCTATATCTACAGCAATATCAACATCATCAAGTGCTTTAATAACCCTTGATAAAACGTTTTCTGAATCAAGCATATCCATACCAACTACAGAAACTTTAGCAATATTTGATTCATATGCAATACTGTCAAATAATTTTTCGCTCTTTAAAGAAGCCAAAATAATTTTAGCATCTTCCAAATCAGTATGTTTTATCGTAAAAATAATATTCTTATTATCTCTAATAAACATATCTGCACTTATATTATTCTTTATAAGTTCATTTTTTATAATATCTATAATATTTTCTTCATTTTTAAATCCAGTAATTAAAACTTTAGAAACATTTATATCATGAGTTACACCCTTAACCACGTATTTATTATTTTTTGTTTTACAAGTTTCTTTTATTACAGTTCCTTCATTTTGGGAAAAAGTAGATCTTACATGTATAGGAATATGGTATTGCAATCCTATTTCAACACTTCTAGGTTGCATAACTTCAGCACCCAAACGTGCCATTTCCAACATTTCAGCATTTGTAATTTCTTTCATTTTTACAGCATTATGAACATATCTGGGATCTGCTGAATAGACACCTTCTACATCTGTAAAAATTTCACATATGTCAGCGTGCATAGCTCCGGCCAATGCAACTGCAGTAGCGTCACTTCCACCTCTTCCCAATGTGGCAACATTTCCATTTGAATTTATTCCTTGAAATCCGGCAACAATAACTATATTCCCGTTTTCCAATTCATTAAACACTCGTTTTGGATTTATTTCTGATATAAAAGATTTTCCATAATCACCTTTTACAAAAATCCCAGCTTGTTCTCCTGTCAAAGAAACAGCACTCACACCGAGATTCATAAATGTCATTGCCAACATGGAAATGGCTACCTGTTCCCCTGTTGCAAGTAAAACATCCATTTCTCTGCCATGCTTCTCTTTAGTTACTTTGCCGGCTAATTTAATTAATTCATCAGTTGTATTTCCCATTGCAGATACAACAATAACTATTCGATCATTTTCTTTTTTTTCGTATATTACACGCTTGGCAACACCTATCATTTTTTCCGGTGTTGCAACAGAACTTCCACCAAATTTTTTTATGTAAAGAGACACGTTTACCCCCACTTTCATGACTCTTAATTAAGCTATTTCAGATTTTATCATGTTGTAAATATACTGTAAAGAAAACTTGAAAATTTTAAAATATATTTTGATTTTAAATAAAAAAACCTGTAATAACAGGTTTTTTAATGATCTATGATTGTAAATGATAAAGATAAGTGCGATATATATTCAATAGGATTTCCATACTTATCTTTTCCCGGAATAAAAACCCACTGCATAGCAGCCTCCAGTGCATTTTGATCCAAAACTGCATCTCCACAGCTTTCAACAACCCATGCTTTCGAAACAATTCCGTCAGTATTTATTCGTATATCTAAACGCACTTTTCTTTGTACATCTGAATCATCATTTATTCTGCCCTTAGGATATGTAGGATAAACTGATCTTATAGCTATAGGTTTTGTTGCTACCAAGTCACTACTATCTTCACCGGTACCGTTTCCTATACCATCGCCTATACCATTACCTCTTCCATTACCCTGCCCGTTACCGACGCCGTTACCTATACCACTTCCAATTCCGTTACCGTTTCCTGTACCTATACCGTTACCTTTTCCTGAACCTTTGCCTTTGCCTTCTCCTTCTCCGGTTCCGATTCCTCCACCTTTACTTGTCCCCGTACCTGTAATTGAACCTTTATCGAATAAACTGCTTGTCTCTTTATCAATTAATTTACTTTCACAAAAGCTCAAATCAGATAAATCGGTAGAATTATTTAAAAAATCAAATACTTCAGATAATGCACTTTTCCCAATATTATTAATTTGCTGCTCATCGGAATTTGAGGATTCCGCCAAGTTTTTACCTCGACTTCCTCCACCGCCGCCTCCGCCTCCTCCGCCGTCAAGAGTAACTTCTACAACAGTTTCTTTTTTTTGCGTTGGAGTAATGTAAACAACAGCACCTATAATTCCCACAAATACAATATGTATAATCAAAGAGACCCCGTATGCGGATAACCATTTTTTCTTATCTTTACCCATAGCTCGCCTCATCAACTTTTGTTTTCAGAAGAATCTACTGCAATACCTATTTTTTCTATACCTATAGATTTAAGTTCGTCAATTACAAATACAAAATTCTTATGCTTTGACCTTTCATCTGCACGTATAATTACTGATAAATTAGGATTTACTTTTTTAGCAATTTCCATTCTTGCTCTAAAATCCGATTTTTCAATTTTTTGTTTTTCTACATAAATTGTTCCTTCGGAATCTATAGCAATCGGCAAATTTGAAGTTTGTTCCACTTGTGATGTAGATGCTTTGGGTAAATTTAAGTCTATAGATTTTTGAGAAACCATAGTAAGCATGCTCATCATAAAGAATACAAGCAAAAAGAAAATTATATCTATCATCGGTATAATCATTATCTTAGGTTTTTTTTCAAACATAAGAGATTTTAATTTCATTCCGATTCTCCTTCTATCATGGTTAAATAAACAGTAGATATTTTTTCAATATCCAAAATCAATTTATTTACACGAACTGTTAAATATGTATATGCTAAAAGTGCCATTATCGCAACACCTAATCCGGTAGCAGTACATACCAGAGCTTCTGCGACGCCTGATGTAACAGCAAACGGTTGCCCGCTAACTACTGAAAGAACATTAAAAGATCCAATCATACCTACAACAGTTCCTAAAAGTCCCATCAAAGGGGATAATGTAACGATAACATCTAAATATGTTATATACTCTTTTAACTTGCCTATAGCATGTATGGCGGCACTTTCTATTATTTTTTCTTGACTTGAAGCTCTGTTTGTTGAATTGATACCTTCGAGTATAATTTGCGCAGGTATCCCTCCGTCTTTTTCCAATATAAACTTCAAAGTTTTATTTCCTTTAATATTGCCGCTTTCCTCAATATTTTTTATCAAATGAGCAATATTTGATTCTGATTTTTTATAATATTTAACTCTTTCAATAAAAATCGCAATAACTGCAATAGAACAAAATATCAGCGGATACATCATAATTCCACCGGCATTAATTAAGTGTAATATATACATAAATTCCTCCGAAAATGAATTTTTTTATCTTGTAAGAGAATATCATAGGCTAAGTCTAAACGTCAAATTATATTTACCTAATTTTTATTTTTTTATTTTTTTTAAACATATAAAAAATAAAAAATGTGCATTACCTAAAATGCACATTTTTTATTTTATCACTAAACGTTTTGAAGTTTTTTCAAAAGTATTCCATTTACAACTCTCGGATTTGCTTTACCTTTAGTAGCTTTCATAATTTGTCCCATCAAGAATCCGACAGCTTTTTTCTTTCCTTGCTTGAAGTCATCTACAGATTGAGGATTTTTTAAAATTACATCATCTACTATGGATTCTAAAGCACTTGTATCACTAATTTGAACAAGTCCCTTTTCCTTTACGATAAGTGCGGGTTCTTTATGTGTTTCCCACATTTCTTTAAATACTTGTTTTGCAATTTTACCTGAAATAACACCCTTTGATATAAGATCCAACAACGATGCTAAATCTTTTTCCGTCACAGGAGTATCTTCAATTTCCAAACCGGAATCCGATAAATGACTCATAAATTCTCCCATAAGCCAATTAACGGTTGCTTTAGGCTCAGCTCCGGCTTTCACAATCTCTTCAAAATAATCTGACAATGATTTATTATTCGTCATCATTTCAGCATCGTCTGAACTTAATCCGAAATCTTTGATGTATCTTGCTTTTCTCACATCAGGCAATTCAGGTAAAGTACTATTGATGTTTTCAATATACTCTTCACTTACAGTAAACGGTACCAAATCAGGTTCAGGGAAATAACGATAATCGTTAGCCTCTTCCTTTGAGCGCATGCTCTTTGTTATGCCTTCTTTTTCATCCCATGTTCTTGTTTCTTGAATAACTTTTCCACCTTCTTCAAGCAATTCTGCTTGCCTTATAGCTTCATATTCAATTGCTCTTCCTACTCCACGGAATGAATTAATATTTTTTATTTCAGTTTTAGTTCCAAGTTTTGTAGTTCCTGCCGGTCTTACTGATATATTTGCATCGCAGCGCAAACTTCCTTCTTCCATTTTGCAATCTGAAATCCCAACATATTGTAAAATTGTACGAAGTTTTTCCATATAAGCAACAGCTTCTTCAGCAGATCTCATATCAGGTTCGGATACAATTTCCAATAATGGCGTACCTGTTCTGTTATAATCTACCAATGAGTAATCCGAATCGGTAATAGATGTTCCATGATGTACAAGCTTACCTGCATCTTCTTCCATATGTGCACGTGTAATATTTATGCGTTTTTTTACACCTTCAACTTCTATATCTAAATATCCTGGGCCACAAATAGGTAAATCAAATTGTGAAGTTTGAAAATCTTTAGGTAAGTCCGGATAATAGTAATTCTTTCTGTCAAATTTGCTATATCTTGCAATTTTACAATTTAATGCCAAACCCGCACGAACTGCAAACTCCAAAACCTTTTCATTCAAAACCGGCAATACTCCGGGTAATCCCAAACAAACAGGACAAACATTAGTATTAGGATCCGCACCGAAAGAAGTTTTACAACTGCAAAATATTTTTGTATTGGTTCTCAATTCTGTATGAACTTCAAGACCGATAACTGCCTCATATTTCATGCTTATGCCTCTCCTTTCGTAGTTTTATTTAAATCCAAATGTGCTTGTTCAAATGTATATGCCGCTCTCAAAATTGTTTCTTCTCCCAATGCAGGTCCTATAAGTTGCATTCCCAACGGCATACCGTCTTTGTATCCGACAGGAATACTTATAGCCGGTGCACCTATTAAATTTGCCGGTACTGTACATATATCTTCCATATACAGTGACAACGGATCTTTAAAGGCTCCAAACTTAAATGCTGTTCCGCTTGCAGCCGGTGCAACTATAACATCACAAGTTTTATATGCCTCTTCAAATTCATTTTTAAGTAAGGTTCTTACTTTTAAAGCTTTTAAATAAAACGCATCATAATAACCTGCAGAAAGTACGTATGTTCCAAGCATAATACGACGTTTTACTTCTTCACCGAAACCGCTGCTACGAGTATTGATATACATTTCAATCAAATTTTTTCCCGGCTTGCGATATCCGTAACCCACTCCGTCATAACGGGAAAGATTTGAACTTGCTTCAGCAGGCGCAATAATATAATAAATCGAAACACAAGCTGAAATATGAGGTAATGAAATGTCCACTATTTCAGCGCCTTCTTTTTCATAAAAACTCAACGCTTTCTTTATGGCTTCTTTAGTTTCTTCTTTAATACCTTTTCCGAAAAATTCTTTTGCAACTCCTATGCGAAGTCCCTTAACATCTGAAATTAATGCTTTTTTATAATCTTTCTTTTCTTGCGGTATAGAAGTAGAATCCTTTTTATCATATGCTGCAATAGAATTCAAAACTATTGCAGCATCAGTTACATCTTTAGTAATAGGTCCAATTTGGTCCAAAGAAGATGCGAATGCCAAAAGTCCATATCTTGATACCAATCCGTATGTAGGCTTTAATCCTACCAATCCTGTAAAAGAAGCCGGTTGTCTTACAGAACCACCGGTATCCGAACCTAAAGCCCAAACAACTTCATTCGCAGCTACGGCAGCTGCACTTCCACCGGAAGAACCTCCAGGTACATATTCCGTATTTAAAGGATTTAATGTTTTTCCAAATGCTGAATTTTCGGTACTGCTTCCCATAGCAAATTCATCTAAATTTGTTTTCCCCAAAGAAACATAATCTTGTTTTTCCAACTGTTCGATAACTGTTGCATTATACGGTGGAATAAAATTCTCAAGCATTTTAGATGCTGCTGTACATGGTAATCCCTTAATGCATATATTATCTTTTATTGCCCCTGGAATACCCGCGATTTCCGATATAACTTCTCCGGACTTTATTTTATTATCAACTCTTTCTGCCGCTTGCAATGCACGCTCATCATTAGTTGATAAAAATGCATGAATTTTTCCATCAACATTATTTCTGTTGGCAATCATTTTTTTAGTTAATTCAACAGCAGATATATCTTTATTTACAAGTTTTTTATGTAATTCATGAATTGTATACTGACTCACCACGGCACCTCCTATATAATTTTAGGAACTTTAAAATATCCATCTTCTCTTTCAGGAGCATTGGACAATGCTTCTTCATTTGAAAGTGATTCATGAGGGATATCTTTTCTAGTTACATTAAATTGTTCTACAGCATGTGCCGTAGGTACTACACCTTCAGTATCATACTGTTTAAGTTCTTCCATATGTGTCAAAATACTGTTCATGGAATCATTCATTTTTTCTAAATCTTTATTATCAAATTCCAATCTTGAAAGAAATGCTATTTTTTTTATTTCTTCCTCATTTATTTTCATATTTACACATCCTTATCATAAATTTGTTCAATACGCTCAAAACTAAAATCAAACTTATTATAACATTTTTTACCATACATAACCATGAATTAAAAATGTTATCACTCTTATTATAATTGCAATTATGGATTATTGTTTTCCCTATCGACATTAAACATAATTATAAATTAATTACAATGATTTTTATGCACTTTTGATTGATTTTTATGCATTACAATGATACATTAAAATTAAGTAATTTAACTGTTATCTGTTTATAAAGGAGGAATTTATGAATATTTCCGGAATTCAATTACGAAAAAGAAAAGGTTTCACATTTTTAGAAATACTTATCGTTGTTGTAATAATAGGTATTCTTGCAGCAATTGCAATTCCGAATTTTATCGGTATGACTGATCGTGCAAAAATTGCGCGCATACAATCCGATTTACAAGCAATAGGTGTTGCTTCGGAAATGTATTATATGGATAAAGGTTCTTACCCGGAAAAATTATCTGCTTTGGTAAATGAAAATACTTCCGATTCATACTTACAATCTATTCCTAAGCCTCCTGTTGAAAATGATTCTTATTCATGGGATGCTGCAAAAGGTGAAGCAACTTATACCTTTAAAAGTAAAAAATATTCATCCAGAAACATGACTTCATAATGAAAAAATTTTTAAAAATAGAACTTATTATACCGTTATTATATTTTCTATCCGTTCTTCCTTGCTTTCTTTTGAATAATTTTACCGTTTTATCATATGGTTGGATTATTCCTGCAATTTTTGGAGCATACGAAGATTTAAAAAGCTCATTGATTTCCGACTCTTGGAGTTTATCCATAGGAATCTGCGGGCTTTTTCATGCTTTTATCTTTTCTCATATAAAATATTCACTCCTGTCTTTCATATTAACAGGAGTTTTTTACTTGATTATTTATTTTTTATTCAAAAAAGGATTCGGTGCAGGAGATGTTATTTTCTCTCTTGCATTATCCTTATGGCTTAATCCGAAATATATTTTAATTTTTTTATGGATATCTGCATTTTCTTCTTTAATTTTTATATTTTTATATTTTCTTATATGCAAAAAACATTTTAAAAAAAATATTCCTTTTATCCCCTTCTTGACCATAGGAGGTATTATTACATATTTTTATGGATATGAAATTTATCTTATCATAGAAACCATTTTATTATAAAACTTTCTGAAAATTATAAAATATTCTATTTTTATAACTGATATTAATTCCCTTTATCCATATATTGTTCATATATTTCATAATATTAAAAAAATATTTTAAACGTAACTTTTTCAAATAGTTTATAATCTTTTACTTGCACAAAGTATTATTTTCTTTATTCATTTATAATTGTTATTCAATAAATGCTTTTATAAGTAGTCAAATAGAAAATTATAGTTTTCTGCCTTTATAGGTTATTTGTGCTTTTCTTTCTCCAATCATTTATATTCCTTTCGTGTAGAAATAAAAGAGAAGTAGAGTTTTTGTTTCTCTACCTCTCTCTATCTTTGTTATTTTACCATTTCCAAGTAAGTATACAATAGGCTATAACTATAATCCATACAGTCGTAAAGAAAAGAATACCTAATCTATCAAAAAACTTATCTTTAAAGCTTTCTTTTTTCATGTCTTTTCCTCCTTTATTTGCCCAGTATGCTGTCTATTGCCGATGCTTTGTTTCTTGTATATGTTTTACGTGTTGTTTCTTTCTTCTTTTTCTTTTGCTTCGGTATGGTGTCTTTTGTTGCCGAGTGTATCAGTCCTGTCATGTATGTCATTCCTACCCAAGTACTTAACAGGAGTGTTCTCACAAAGTTGTCTATATCTCGTTGATCTCCTTATGCGGTCATAAGTGAGTAAAGACTTTGTGTACCTTTCATGCCTTTATCCAATTGTGACAGCGCAGATACTTGTGTCATTGCACGATATAGTAAGTCCGTTGCCGTGGGTATTTCTTCTGTATTATTATACCTCACTCTGTATAAACTCTCCATAAGTTATATATTTAATTAAAGTATATTATAAATTTTTTACTTTAAAAACCATTCGTTTCATATTACGAATCCATAAATTAAAAAAATGTTGTACAAATATATGTACAACATTTTTTAAATTACACATTAAATCTGAAATATGCAATATCTCCATCTTTAATAATATATTCTTTACCTTCAATTCTTAAAAGTCCTTTATCTCTTGCAACTGCAAAAGAACCGCATTTCATCATTTCATCGTATGAAATGATTTCCGCTTTTATAAAACCTCTTTCAATATCTGTATGAATTTTACCGGCTGCATTTGGAGCTTTCGTTCCCGATTTTACAGTCCATGAACGACATTCATCTTCTCCTACAGTAAAGAAATTAATCAAACCCAACATAGAATATGCACTTCTGATTAACCTGTTAAGTCCCGGCTCTTTTTCTCCTAAATCTTCCAAAAAGATTTTTGCTTCTTCTTTATCCAATTCTGAAACTTCTTGCTCTATTCCTGCAGATATTGTTACCCATTTCGCATGCTCTTTTTCTGCTTCACTTATTGCAATTTTTACAAATTCATTGGAAAGCGGATTTGATATATCATCTTCTGAAATATTCAATACATAAAGCATGGGCTTCAATGTTAACAAATTTAATTCTTTTATCATTTTTAATTCGTCTTCATTCAATGCTAAAGCTCTTGCTGAAATACCTTCTTGTAAAGATTCATATATTTTATCAAGTAATTCAATCAGCATCTTAGCTTCTTTATTTCCGGATTTCGCAAGTTTTTCTGCTTTAATTTTTCTTTTTGATACGGTATCTAAATCTGCCAAGCAAAGTTCAGTATTAATAATCCCCATATCACGTACCGGATCTATTGTGCCTTCTACATGTGTTATATTACTGTCGGCAAAGCATCTTACTACATGGGCTATAGCATCAGTTTCTCTTATATGACTTAAGAATTGATTTCCTAATCCTTCACCTTTAGATGCTCCCGCCACTAATCCAGCAATATCAACAAAACGAGTAAATGCAGGTGTTAATTTTTTCGGATTAAAAAGTTTTGCCAACTTATAAATTCTTTCATCCGGAACTTCTACAACACCTACATTCGGCTCAATGGTGCAAAAAGGAAAATTTGCGGCTTCTGCACCGGCTTTTGTTATAGCATTAAACAATGTACTTTTACCGACATTTGGTAAACCCACGATTCCGATTTGTAAATTTGTACTCATTTTTCATCCTCTGCAATTCAATACCGATTTTAATCTATTCATAGCTTCTTCTGTTTTTTCCGGAGTATTAAAAGCAGTCAATCTTATGTATCCTTCCCCGCAAGGTCCGAATCCTGCCCCCGGCGTACATACGACTTGTGCTTTTTCAAGAAGAAAATCAAAAAATTCCCAACTGTTCATTCCACAAGGCACGGAAACCCAAATATATGGACTGTTTACACCTCCGGATGCATTCAATCCTATTGCTTTAATTCCGTTCAAAATAGTATTTGAATTTTTCTTATAAATGTCTAAAGTTTGTTGAATTTGTTTCTTTCCTTCTTCTGAATATATAGCTTCTGCCCCGCGCTGAACTATATATGAACAACCGTTATATTTTGAACTTTGTCTTCTATGCCAAAGTTCATTTGCACTCACCTTTTCTCCTTTTGTTGTTTCTAATTTCAACGCTTTAGGAACAACAGTATATCCACATCTTACTCCTGTAAAACCGGCAGTTTTAGAGTAAGATCTGAATTCTATCGCAACTTCTTCTGCGCCTTCTACTTCATAGATACTGTGAGGAATATTGTCTTCGGTAATAAAAGCTTCATATGCAGAGTCAAATAAAATAACAGAGCCCGTTTGTTTTGCATATTTAACCCACAGCTTCAATTCTTTTTTGTTTAGTGTCGCACCTGTCGGATTATTCGGAGAACAAATATAAATAAGCATCGGATCATGTGAAGGTAATAATGATTTAAAATCACATTCTTCAAAACATTCCAAATATTCTATTTTTGAAAATCCTGAATTAACAAACTTCCCGGATCTACCTGCCATTACATTGCTGTCCACATATACCGGATATACGGGATCGCTTACGGCTACTGTATCTTTAATTGAAAAAATTTCTTGAATGTTACCTATATCACATTTTGCCCCGTCACTTACAAATATTTCATCAATATCTATATTGCATCCACGCTTTTTAAAATCATTTTCTACAATTGCTTTTCTTAAAAAAACATATCCTTGTTCAGGTCCATAGCCTCTAAAAGTTTCCTTAACACCCATTTCTAAAACAGCTTTTGTCATAGCTTCAACTACAGCAGGTATCAAAGGTTGCGTAACATCTCCGATACCAAGAGAAATTATTTGAGCTTCAGGATTTCCGGCTTTATAAAGTTCTTGTTTTTTCCTTATTTTTTCAAATAAATAAGCGCCTTGTAAATTTAAAAAATTTTCATTGCAATGTGCCATTTAAATACCTCATACAATTATATAAATTTAATTATAACATACTCATTGTAAACGTCTGTATAAATCACAAAGAACATAATAACGTTCCAAGTACATGATCTACGGGAACTGCACCTATAAATCTGCTATCACTGCTATGATTTCTGTTATCACCCATAACAAAAACACAATCTTGGGGAACTGTATAACTTCCTTCCATAGTAAATTCCATAGGTTCATTTATATAAGTTTCTTCAAGTAAATTTCCGTTTCGATATACGTGCCCATTATGAAATTCAAGTTTGTCACCTGCTTTACCAATTACTCTTTTCACCCATACAACGTGACTTGCTTGGTTTTTATCAAAAATAGAAAGATAATTTTTCATAGGTTCTTGTATATCATCCAACCATGAACGTGGTCGTTCGGTTCTGCTGTCTATAATTACTATTTCTCCATAATTCGGAACATTTCTAAAAACATGACCTATTTTAGATACAATTAAATATTGTCCGTCATGTAAAGTAGGATACATTGATTGCCCGTCGACTTTTGTCGGAACAAATACGAATATATGTATCAACATAGCTAAAAAAACGGCAACAACTATCGAATATATCCAATCAAAAATTTCACTCATATTTTCTCCTATTGTAAATATTATTTAAATATAAACGTGCTGCCTTTAGATTATAAATCAGAACAGTTTATGTTACAACAATTTTATATTTATATTTTATGTAAATAAATACAATAAAATTACCCTGAAAGTAAATACAATAAAATTACCCTGAAAGTCTAACAATTTAAACTCCAGAGTAATTTTATTGTAAATTTACAGTTATAAAATAACTTCAGTTTTTGAACTTCCAAATCTATGTACAGTTTCAATAAATCTTACGGTTCCTGTTTTATATCTAAGTACCAACGTACTCGTTTTTGCCCCACCTTCGAAATATTTTACACCTTTCATAGTAAAACAATCCGTTATTGCAGTTTCAGTAAATATGCAATCATCACCTTTTACCAAATCGTCCATATATAAAACTTTATTTACATCTTTAATTCCCATTGCATGCATTCGTTTAATTTGTTCTTCATTTTGTGGGATTAATTTTGCTTGCATATCTCCACCTAAACATTTTAAACCTACAGCTGCCAATACTCCTTCCGGTGCGCCTCCGATACCTACTGCCATATGTATACCGCTGCCTTGTATTCCGCACTCAACTGAAGGTGCTACATCACCATCTGATATAAGACATATTCTTGCACCTGCTTTTCTTGCTTCATTTATAATTCCTGCATGACGTTCTCTATCTAAAATAACCACTGCTAAATCTGAAATTTTTCTTTTCATAGCATTTGCTACATTAGTTAGATTCTCAGTTATAGATGCATTTATATCTATACATCCTTTTGCACGTGGTCCTACACAAATTTTTTGCATGTACATGTCGGGTGCATGAAGCAGACATCCCTTCGGTGCTATGGCAAGTACAGCTATTGCTCCCTGTTTCCCTTTTGCCACTAAATTTGTACCTTCAACAGGATCTACGGCAATATCTACTTCTTCTCCACCTTTACCTAATTTTTCACCTATATAAAGCATAGGTGCTTCATCCATTTCACCTTCGCCGATAACAACTGTCCCCGAAATAGGTATCATCGCAAATTGCTGATGCATTCCGTCAACGGCCGCTTGATCTGCACCTTCTTTATCTCCTCTTCCCATAAGTTTTGCACTTCTAAGTGCAGCTTGCTCTGTTACTCTTACAAATTCTATAGAAAGTTGTCTATCCATATATACCTCCAATATTTATATTTTATCACGTTTTGCATTAAAAGCCGAAGATAAAATCTTCGGCTTTTAATTATTTATTAGCTACACGTTCATGCCATTTTACCCATAAAGATGTAGCGATACATACTGATGAATAAGCTCCGGAGATAAACCCTATCAACATTACCAATGCAAAGTTTTTTGTTGTGTCCCCACCAAAGAAATATAATGCACCTGTTGCAAATAAAACTGTTGAAAGTGTATACATACTTCTGTGAATAGTCTGATGTATAGAGTCATTTGCCAATTTTGCGAAACTGTCAGTTCTTTTATGTGTATGAATATTTTCACGAATACGATCGAAAATAACTACCGATTCATTCATCGAATATCCTAAAACTGTTAATACCGCAGCCAAAAATGAGGCATCTACTTCTAAATGAAATATTGCAAAAGCACCTAAAACCATGAGTATATCATGACAAATAGCAATTATTGATGAAATTGCAATTTTATGTTCAAATCTTACCGTCATATAAATTATCATGGCCAGGAATGAAAATCCTACATTTAAAAGTGTATTTTCTGTAACTTCGGATCCTATTACAGCACCTACTGTTTCCATACGTTTAACATCAACATCTCCGATTCCCTTTTTTATATTTTCAATTACTTTTTGGGATTCTTCAGATGAAAGATTTTTTGTACGAATCATTACATTTTTACCGGAATCTTCATGTCCATCTCCAAGAAGTTGAATTGTGCTTGTTTCCAAATCATTATTCCGCAATTCTTCTCTTACCTGTTGAACTGTAACATTTTGCTTAAATTCCAAGTCTAAAATTGTTCCTCCGGTAAAATCTATACCGAAATTAAATTTAAACATAAATATCGCAATAAAAGACAATATTACCAATATTCCGGAAATTGTAAACCATATTTTAGAGTGTTTTATTACATTGAAATTGCTCATTTTTCATAACCCCTCTTTCCACCAAACCACCAGGGATTATGAATCCAAGATGCATCTATAAGCATCATCAATAAAGTACGACTTACAGTTATTGCAGTAAACATTGATATGGCTACACCCAATCCTAGCGAAAAAGCAAACCCCTTTACAGTTCCACTTCCTAAAAAGAACAATATACACGAAGTTATGATTACTGTCATATTAGCATCAAAAATTGTAGTAAAAGCTCTCTTAAATCCTGAGTGAATAGCCATTCTTAAAACTTTTCCGCTTTCGATTTCTTCTTTAAATCTTTCAAAAATAAGTATATTTGCATCTACAGCCATACCTATAGAAAGAATAACACCTGCAATACTCGGTAGCGTTAATGTTGCATTTAATAAACTTAATATTCCAAGCAAAATAAGTACATAAACAAGCAGTGCTACATTAGCCACAAATCCTGCAACACGATACATACATAACATAAATAAAACAATTAAGGATAATCCTATAGTAAATGCAGTTACAGATTTATCTTTTGAATCTTGTCCTAAAGAAGGTCCTACGGTTCTTACTTCCAAGACAGACATTTTAACAGGCAAAGCACCGCTTCTTAATAAAATTGCCAAATCTTTTGCTTCTTCAAGAGTTCTTTGTCCTGATATAACTGCAGATCCTCCGGTAATTGCTTCATTAACTACAGGATTTGTAAGCATTTCTCCATCAAGATATATGCCTATGTGTCTTCCGATATTTGCAGCCGTAAGATTTGCAAATTTAGTTGCTCCGTTTTCTGTAAATTCCAGTGCTACAAGTGGAGATTTATTTTGTCCTACTTGTTCTTTTGCATTTTTTAAATCTTCACCGGTAAGTTTTACATTACCATCTTCATCTTTAAACTCCAAAACAGCAGTTTTACCTATAGTTTCAATAGCTTTTTTAGGATCTTTTTCACCGGGCAATTCAATTATTATTCTATTTCCGCCTTCACGCTGAATTATGGGTTCCGTTAATCCCATTTCATTTATACGCTTTTGCATAATATTGATTACTTGCCCTATAGCTTCATTTGTAACTTTATTCTGCGGTGTATCTTCCGCTTGCATAACTATATGTGTTCCGCCTTGTAAATCAAGTCCCTGTCTTATATTTCCGGCGAGCCGACCTACAGTAAAAGCAAACACCGCAATTATTACAATTATAACTCCGAAAAATCGAGCCAACGCCCCTTTTTTTATCGGAATTAATTTTTTCTGTTCCAAAATTTCAACTCCTTTACAAAATTTCACCTTTTTCAGTTATTATTTTACTTACTTTTCTATCAAATTTATCAATAGGTACATTGTGTATTACTTGAAAACTCCAAATAACCGCTATACGTTTTTTATAAGGTATTTCAGTCAAATATCTGTCATAATATCCTTTTCCCATGCCTAACCTGTTACCTCTTAAGTCACAAGCAACAGATGGAATTAATACCAAATCAATTTCATCCGGTTTTGCAATTTCATATGGATACGACAATGTACGAATATCATACATTCCAATTTCCAAATCTTCAAAAGAATTAATACGTGCTGCAAACATATTTTGTTTATCAACACAAACAGGTACATATACTGATTTACCATCAATTAAAGCATATCTGATAAATTCATCCAAATCCGGCTCGCCTTCCATAGCTAAATAAGCTAAAATTTTTGACGATTTCTTGTAAATATCAAGTTCTTTTATATATTTACTAAAAAATTTTCCGTTTTTTGTTTTAGTATTTATAACAGAAAGAGCTCGCCTTTTGGCGAGCATCCTCTTACGCAATTCCTTCTTGTAAAGAGAAATATCAGCATCGGGTTGCATCACTTATTTTCCTCTTTTTTTGATTTGGCATTATTATCTTCCACTTCTTCAATAATTTCAGTTCCGACATCTTCAGGATTATCGACTTCAACTATTTCTTCTACTACTTCAACCGGTTCAGCAGATTTTGTTTTCACATTACTTTTATTGTTCGATTTACTGAATTGTGCAATACCTTGCTTATCAACACGAACAACTATTTTATGCGCTATTTCAAGTTCAACATATTTATCTCTTATTGACTTTATAATACCATAGACCCCACCGAAAGTAATAATTTCATCACCTTTTTTCAAAGAGTTCAAGAAAACGTCTCTTTCATTTTGTCTCTTTTTCTGCGGTCTGTACATAAAGAAATAAATAAATGCCAAAACTAAAACAAATGGCCAAAATCTGGTTACAATGGCGGTAATATCTTCCAAAACATTCACCTCCTGAGATTTAATTACAGACTTATTGTATCATAGCTTTTTTACTTTGTCTTTATTTTATTTTATCTTGCATAATTTTCTTTAAAATTTTTCATAAAATCAACAAAACTTCCATTAATAATCGAATCTCTCATATCACGCATAAATTGTAATAAAAAATATAAATTATGTATTGTTACCAATCTAAATGCCAATATTTCTTCCGCTTTATACAAATGACGTATATAGGAACGGGTAAAATTTTTACATGTGTAACATCCGCATGTTATATCCAACGGTAAAAAATCTTTTTCATATTTTTTATTTTTCATATTCATTCTGCCGGATTTTACCATTGCCATTCCGTTACGTGCAACACGTGTAGGATATACACAATCAAACATATCTACACCACGTGCAACACCTTCAGCAAGACAGTCGGGTGTACCTACTCCCATTAAATATCTTACTTTGTTTTCAGGTATAAATTGTGTTGTATATTCCAATATTTCATACATCAATTCTAGCGGTTCGCCTACAGAAAGTCCTCCGATTGCAATTCCGTCAAAAGGCAATCCGCAAATTTCATCTGCACTTTGCTTTCTTAAATCCTTATACATTCCTCCTTGAATTATACCGAACATTCCTCTATCGGTTCTTGTATGTGCTTTTACAAAACGTTCCGCCCATCTTGTGGTTCGTTCTGTAGATTTTTTGCTGTATTCATAATCTGCAGGATACGGAATACATTCATCAAGAGCCATCGCTATATCACTACCTAAATTTTCTTGTGCATGCACGGCAACTTCAGGAGAAAGAAATCTTTTTGAACCGTCCAAATGTGATCTGAAATATACTCCTTTTTCAGTAATTTTTCGCATTTTCCCTAAACTGAAAACTTGAAATCCACCGCTATCGGTCAAAATGCCTCCATCCCAATTCATAAAAGAATGCAATTCACCTGCTTCTTTTATAAGCTCGGTTCCCGGCCTTAAAAATAAATGATATGTATTACTTAAAATAATTTGCGCTCCCATTTCTTTAAGCTCATGAGGTGCCAATGTCTTTACAGTCGCTTGTGTTCCGACCGGCATAAACATCGGAGTCTTAAATGTTCCGTGCGGAGTATGTAATAAACCTGCACGTGCTCCGGTATGTTCATCTTTTGCAATCAATTCATATTTTATTACCATTATTATCATCCTTACTAAATTCTTTATTTGAAATAATTAAATCGCATATATATTAAAATATCAATATTTTTTTCAGCTTTCAATACCGTAATTGAAATACTTTTTTCAAATTACTGAAAAGTTCCATCTTTATCGATAATTAGTAGATTTTTAATCTTATAATTGCTATAATAAAAAATAAAAAACAAAGGAAAAAATATGAAACAATATATAGGTAAACAATTACTAATTGATTGTTATCGCTGCAACTTTGAAAATTTAATGCAGCAAGATCAAATAATCACTACACTTACAAAAGCAGCTGATGATATAAACATGGAAATTATAAAAAACTTCATTCTGCAAACAGATACTGATTTACTTGCAATAGTTTACGGAAATCAATCTTATATTTCTTTGAGGATATATCCTTTTTTAAATTATGCATCTATAGATATATATCTTTTCAATAAAGATTTATTACCATCTAAAGCAATGAAGATTTTCCGTGCTGCTTTATCTCCTGAACAAATTCGTGCAACAACGGTTAAAAGAGGCAATTTTAATTTGCCATTAGATATGAAACCTAAAACAAATACAAAATCGACCACAATGCATAAAATAAAAAATACAGGAAGAAAAATAAATAAGGCCGGCAAAAAAGTAGTTAATATAATCAACACAAAAAAATCAAGAAAATAATATCGGAGTAAGAAATTTCTTACTCCGATATTATTTTTATTAAGTTATTCACGTAATGAAATATCTTCTTTTGAAAGTTCTTCAATTATTTTATTTATCCATTGATTTACTTCTTCATCCGTTAAAGTTCT
>QWBY01000140.1_pt1 | contig 57248 bp, 48 predicted proteins | sample 1972471 | NCBI WGS metagenome assembly QWBY01 (sample SAMN09866722, study PRJNA288562) | Human gut metagenome isolate term6_stool, whole genome shotgun sequencing...
CATAACCTCCCGAAAGAAAGCGGTACATACTATTACCCATGAGTTGCGTACACCACTGACGGCAATAACCGGCTATACCGAACTTTTGCGGAAAGAATGATTTCCTACCCAATCATACAACAAAAAGAATCTTTTATATAAGACATGCCATTTTTTCTTGTAGCGATGTAGCGAAACACTTGCAAATGGTAAATTTTCGCTGAGCATCAATACCTTATGGTTCGCTACAACATGTGTATCTCGCTATTTTTCGCTACAGGATTGACAAATAAAAACAGGAATCGCTACCAAGCGACCCCTGCTCCTGTTTAACTTAAATTGTAATCGTATGAAAAATGAAAAAATCAGTTTGTATTCCTTATATTACTCATATTACTGGTGTTACTTACATTACTGTATATTCTTCGGCCATTCCCCTTTGTTTTTTATTTGTTCCTTAAGGTTTTTGACAACAAATTCCAAGGAATCAATAAGAGTTTCTATCTCAGCATCACCACCGACAACTATCTCAACAAAGTCCACATGGGAAAAATGAACTTCATAAGTTTCAATAGAGCCTTCTATATCTCCCAAAATGTTACACCGCATATCTGTACTTGATGCGTCAGATAATCGAACTAAGGCCCTTCCACCATGCCCAGTGTCTCCGCCATGGTATCCATTGGTTCCAGTTTCGACTTCTAATCTATTGCAATTAACCATTTCGGTTTTTACGGTTTTAATGAACTCACGATCAATCCGTCTAATATTTCTCTTTATATCTTCCATAATTGTTATTCTTATTTCATATTCTTGAATTCGTTGCACTTCGGACATACCCAATACTGTTGCTTTGTCTTCTTGCTATAGACCTGGCATAGTGGCACACCACACTGAGGACAAAGCTTTACCACAGGCTTCTTTCTGCTATCAGCATAAAAGACAGTCTTTCCAGTTGTCGGATGCACGCAAGACTTCTCCTCACAGACCCAGAAATGATTCTTCGTCTTGGAAGAATACTTTCGTGCCAACGTCTTACGACGGCAAACAGGACATTCCTCATGAGGAACTTCCTGATCATTCTTACTTACACCGCCTGTTGAAGCCACGTACCGAGACGAGCCTTCAGCAAAGGCGATATTCTCCAGAACCATCTTCTGGGTTTCTTCAAGAAAATCGCCCAGCTCCATCTTTCCCTCAGCAATAGCAGAAAGGTTATATTCCATGACAGCCGTCAGGTCTGGTTTGGTCAATGACTCATGAATGCCATCAATCATGGCAGTACCAAACGCTGTCGGAACAAGTTCCTTACCCTTTTTCTGAATACAGGGAAGAATATCAGACTTACCAGACTTTGTGGCAAGCAAATCAGCAATGATACTGTCACGAGTGGCTGGTGTACCAATACCCTTACATTCCTTCAGCTTCTCTTTGTTTGGATTGTCTGGACTGACAAAACGCCAGATGTTGGTCATGGCTGCCAACAGAGAGCCCTCCGTGAAACGCTTTGGCGGGGTCGTTTTCTTCGTATCTATAATATATATAGGTATAGGAATTATATCACCTTTAGCCAACATCGGCACCTCCTTTACTTCATCGTCTTTGTCATCTGACTTTGAAATGCTTCGCCATCCAGGAGAGACTATCGTCTTTCCGCTGCCTGCAAAGACATAGCCTTTGGCTGTCAGTTCATATTTCACCACGTCATACTTGCATGGAGGATAGAACTGAATCATGTACCTCACAGCTATCATCTCATAGACTTCTCGCTCCCGTTCGTCAAGTCCCTTGGGGATAACACCTGTAGGAATAATGGCATGGTGTGCGCTCACCTTACCATCATTGAAACATCGGCTTTGAATACTCGTGTCTGCTCTCGAAGCAGCTTCAAGCCCATATTCTGCAAGGGCTTTCAGTATGCGCCCAGCGTCGCCATGCTGACTGGTAGGGATATAGTTGCAGTCGGAACGAGGATAGCTCACGAATTTCTTCTCATACAAAGACTGCACCTTGGTAAGCACATCCGACGGCGACATGCCATAGCGTTTATTGGCTTCCACCTGAAGCGTATCAAGCGAATAAGGCAATGGAGCACCCTCTGTCTGGCTCTTCCGTTCACTGAAAGTGACACGAGCCGGTTGGTTCTTGATTTCATTCTGAATCTTCTCTACATAGTCACGTTGGATAATGCGCCCCTCGCTATCGAGAGGTGCTTCATCCGAAGGTTTCAAGATTGCCGAGAATGGGATGCCGTTCTTTGAATACTTTCCCGTCAGTTCATAGTACTCCACAGAATGGAAATTTTGAATTTCCTTTTCTCTTTCGACAACAAGGGCAAGTGTCGGTACCTTGACCCTGCCTACTCGCCACACTCCTGCAGCTCCATGTTTCCTGGCACTAACGGTATATGCTCTCGACAAGTTGATGCCAACCAGCCAGTCGGCACGCTCTCTTGCCAGCCCTGCATGATAGAGTGGCTTGTATTTCTCATTAGGTTCTATATGGTCGAATGCCCGCTTCAAGCTGTCGGTGTCCTTTGCATTGATAAGAATACGACGCACCTCTCCCTTATATCCGACATACTCCAAAATCTCGTCAATAAGAAGCTGGCCTTCCCTGTCCGGGTCACCGCCATTGACCACAACATCCGCTTTACCTAAAACGCTGCGAATATACTCAAACTGCTCTTTGGTAGATGGTGAAGGACGTTTCTTCCATGTAGATGGGATGACGGGATATGTACTAAAATCAGCATATTCCTTACCATATGCTTCAGGCATGGCTGTCATCATGATATGCCCGTAGGCCCACGTCACAATAACATCCCCCTTCTGGTAACAGTGTTTATGCTTGTACGAGCTGTAATCACTCCACAAATAAGCGGCCATCGCCGTGGCAATGTCTGGCTTTTCTGCTATATAAACGATCATGACTTCTTGCTTTTATAGTGATTGACGATAAATGAAATCATATCAAGTAGCAGCCAGATTAAAGCAAGGATGGCTACAAAGAAAAAAGTGATTATGACCACCCATAGCTTGAACATGGCATGTGGTGAAAGCACTTGCCCTGACAGGAGATTGGCAGCCCCAACTCCTGTAATGATTAACCCTACTATCAAGAGTGAAATGTTGAAGAGATAAAAACCCTTCTTACTGAGACGCAACTTTGTCATATAATAAACGATTAAAGATTTCGCATAATAACACCTACGCCTGGCTGCTTAGAACGTACCATCGTTGGGTACTCCAGCTCCACGTTGAACATGTGAAGAATCCTGTAGATATTACTTTTCCCATGATACCCCGTGCGAGACATGATTTCCTTTATACTATAACCGGCATTATACATATTGATGACCATCCTGTACTTTTTCAGTTTCTTCTCATGGAACTTATCAGACAACAGTTCGGCCTGGAAATCATCAAAAGCAGCCTGCCCTTTTGTAACTGTCATGCTCGCAATGACATTAAGCGTGTTCTGGGTACTCACTTTCGGAAAAAATACATCAGAGGTGTCTAATGAATCTTTCAGGGATATTATTCTGATATTCTTACTGGCGCACAGCTTCAGGAAGAACATCATTTCGTTGAAATTGCAGAAAGCATTATCAAACGAAACCAGAACAGCCGTGTCATTGCTATTCAAACTGCTAATGAACAATTTCCAATTCTGACGTTGCCCATTGCCTTTCTCGTCATAGTAAATGAAAGAGCAAGGCATTTGTTTCATAGATAAAACAAACGCTTCTAATTGCTCAATATAATAAGCAGTATTTACATAGCCTATATACTCCATATTGCTCCGATATTCATTAAATGAACACCGCAAAGGTAATACAATTATTTTTATTAAATCCTTTATTTAGTGAATTTAACGCACTTTTGACTAAATTGAGATGCAATTTGGTTCTATTTGGTTCTACTTCTCAGAAAAATGATACCAACAATTAAAATAATGAGCATACAAAACAAGATTTTGAGGAAAATATTGTAATTTTGCACCCCAAAAGAAATAAAGAGATTTTATGAAGAAAAGAATACAAACATTGAAGTTGCAAATAACACATTGCATCTTGTCACATGAAATTGAGGCAAAGAGCATGCTTCATCACACTCTTCTGCCATTATTTATCGTGTGGATTGTTTTGCCAACATGTATGTCATGTTCAGATGATGACACCCTTGACTTTCAGTCTTCTGAGGATGCATTAAAGGTCTATCAGACTTATTTAGGTAGTTTGAAGGACATGAAGACATCCAACACGGCTATTTTCTGCAAAGAAACTAACAAGTGGAGGGCAACCTCCGATACTGTCTTTCATTATCTTATGCGGGATTCTGTCTTTCTGAAAGATAATAATTGTGCAGAAAGATTCACGGCAATCCATGACTCTATACGATTTGAGTTTCTACGCCTTACAGAAACATGGCGTTATTCCTATGAGGATGTGCTGAAAATTAAAGAACAGACATCAGTGTTCCATGATGACAAGGAACTTCAAGGAGCCGTCAACGAGGCACAACCCTTTTTTCTGAAACTGGACAGCATTCCGCTGTTAGAGAGTGACAAGGCAAGCATTCTTCGCAATTACAGGAAACTGCTTAAAGACACAAAGCTGAAAGGAATCAACACGAAAAGTGATATGCTTGACTTTATCGGCAAAGAGGACATTATGTTTCGATCATTCCTGGCCCATCTATACGAAATGGACAAGGAACCTCTGGCCGATATTACACAGGAAACGGAAAGCATTTGCCGGAATATATTCATTGCCGCAAAAGAAGGTAAGATTAAAGCCCGTGATGCTATGGTATATATGTCGATGAGGACAGTACGAAGATTGCTACAGAACTCTACGGCTTGCATCTCGGACATTAACCACCAACAGATGAAAAGCAAGGCACAAGGGAACGCCTATCTATGGATGATCATTCAGCCTTTTATTAGCATTGACCAGTTTTCAATCGCTACACTTACCCCACAAGAACGCAGCCAGTTCAACTATGTCATATCACAACTGCCAAAGTCAACAAAATTTGCAAAGACATTTGACATTGACCAACGAGCATTGAACTACTTGCTTCCTCAGCAATTACTGAAAATGTATGTACTCACTTTATAATTTATACTACTATGATTAAAGAAGAAATATCCAAGTTCATGGCATTGGTACCGCTAATGCTACCCAAATTGATTAGGAGTAATGGCCCAGACGAAACGGACATCACAGATGATTCCGGCATTCTGTTCTTCTCGCTGGAAGAACGATTACCTATCAGCATTGTAATGGATGAAATAGACGATGGGATGGAACTGAAGCTGCTGTATCACGGCACAAGCAAGGATAATCCAAGGATCCATCACTGCTGTTTCTTTGCGAGTTCCAAAGCATCAAACTCCATGTTTAAATTCAACATAGTATCAGATGAGCGTGAATTTGTAGATGGCCTGAACGTGACATTGTACGATTCGCTTGATACGATGGAAAGCGAACTCGAATCCGACCTGAAATCCCATGCCGTTAGTTTCGACTTTATCCAGGCAATGGAGGTCTCTGAATTACTGGCTTTGTTTTGCACCCTGTAATGAGAGCCGAACTGTTATATAAGATAGCCGACATCATCAACTCCAACAGCACGAAATACCGTGCCGTTATACCACGAGTGAGGAGGCAGTATATGACTCAGCAAGGTGACAAACTTGTAAAGTCAACCTGCCTCGTCCTCAATATCATGGTGACAAACCGACCAAAGAACCACATCAATCGCAGTATATGGAATATCTATGAAAACGACATCGACCGGATTATCAAGAAGATTGCCCGAAGGGACATGGCGTTTGCACAGCGAATTGACAAGTGCGAGCCAACGCTGTTTGACATCGAAGTTATAGTACGCAGGGCTTCATTCCAAGCCCTAAAACTTAAACTTGTCAAAACATCCTACGACATATATCTGGAGAACGGTTAGGTGATATTATCCATATTACTCATATTATCATTATACAATGACAGCAAAAGTAGTATTCTTCATATTTCCCATATTACTGGTATTGCTTCCTGTTCTTATCTATAACAGGTACAGTCCTCTCGTGGTCAGAATCTGTCTGCATATGATAACCGATCCGGAATCAAAGAGAGTACCGGCAAACATTCTTGTCGTACTCCTCGTCTTTTATATTACAATACACTATGCCGTATATCCAAAAGATTGGGGAATAATTCCGCCAATCGCCATAATCATATTCCTGTCGTTCACCAAGAACTGCATAAAGACACTTTTGACAATACGTAGAAAGCATTATCTACGGTGGTGCATAACGTTGGTTTGTCTTATCATTCCCTTTATCCCCCATCTATTATCTTTGGCCATAACGCTGGCTTTCATTCTGGAATTCTCATACTTCTATCCTTCTGATGGTATGGAGAAGTTTTATGACGATCATGCCAATGAAGCGGATGTAGATAAGAAATTCATTGATGCTTATTTCAAATAAAATTTGTAATGACATTCATGTATAAAACTCAAATACGATTCATCCAATGAAAGAGAATACAAATAGAACCAACCTGTCCTTGAAACTTGACTGCGGACTGGTTTCTTTCCTGAAGACTCAGGAGAATCATAAGTTTTCACGTTATGATGCCTTTGTCTGGTTAGTGGAACACATCCTGGATTCGGATGTGGAAGATTACGGCAAACCTTCTTCGGCATATCAAGATTATTTAGTCAGATATACCGAACTGGCCAAGACATGGCACTGGAGCAGACCGACAGTTCAGAAATTCATTGAAGGGCTTGAAGCCATGTCTGTCATCATCAAGAAAAAACATGTCAATGCTTTTGCGCTGTCTCTTACAGACGAAAGCACGATAGCTGGCAGCCATACGGATTTTACCACCTCCCACCCCACTACAGAACCGATGCTTGCATCGCATCATTCGCAGCCCTCTTCGACGAGCTTGCTCAAACCGACAAGAGGGAAGCGAAAATCGAATAGAGGGAAGGAATGAGTTAAAACTCTAAGCCTAATTAGAGTTAACTTCCGTTAACACATTAGGCTGCCTCTCCAAAGGAGTTCCTACGGGGAGCAAGCTCAGGCAGATTATTATAAAAACATCAGTCATATGGGAGAAAGAAAGCAGGTGATGGACATGCGCTCGAATACAGACGGCATCAGCAATGCTGAGAGCAACGAACAGCAGCGTAAATGGACGAATAATCTTTGGGACAAGAAAGCCAAGGACAGCTTGGCAAACTATGACCCTTCAAGGGCTCACTTGAACTTTGAAGTGACAAAAGGCGGCAAGGTGCAGCCTATTGACACTTCAAAATCCATCCAACAAAAGATGGATGAAAACTTGTCGGCTCGTGGTATCAAAAATCCAAACGCCAGAAAGGATGTAAGGAGGAAACAACGTATTCTTGCTCAGATGATTTTCGGAGGAAGCCGAGACCGCATGTTGGAGATAGCCTTCGGAAACCAGGAGGTTGATTTCACAAAAGGAGCAGACAACTCGCACCTGACAAGAAGTAATGACATTGAAAAATGGGCTGTTGAGGTATATAACTTTGTCGCAAAGCGTTTTGGTGAAGATAACATAGTCAGCTTCTATGTACATCTGGACGAAACTAACCCACATTGTCATTGTACAGTCATCCCTGTAGATGAAGAGAAAAATAAAATCTCCTGGACTAGCGTATTTGGCAAGAACCCTGCAGAGGAAAGCGCATCACTAAGAGAACGGCACGATGCCCTATATGAAGAAGTGAACAAGCATTGGGGTTTGGAACGTGGCAGCAATATGGCTGAAACTGGTGCAAAACATCGTTCAACAGAGGAATACAAACGTGATCTGGTCAGGGAGGTTCAGTCATTGGAGTATACGAAAGAAGGACTTGAAAGACAAATACACCGCATGGAAATCAAGGTGAAAAGTCTCTCAACAATGATTGCAAACTTACAGACTCGAAAAGAAAAAGTCAATGAGGAGATAGAACTAATCGCACGTCAATTCGGGCAGGAAGGACAAGACAACGAACAACTCGCCAAGAAGATGCAAGAGCTGAGAACGGAACTGATGGACATCAACCAGAAAATCGCAGAAAGACAACGCACTGTTGACGAGACAAACAACGAGATTGCCTTGACTAAGCAGCGACTGACGGCCTTACAGTCAGAACATCGACGCGCTGAAGAGAGCTGGGGCGACGACATAGATAAGGAGGCTGCATACCTTAAAGCAAATATGAACATCACCTACCAAAAGATGCTGATGGAAACAATAGAGCCTCTGAAGCCTACACTCAGTGAAAAGCAAAAGGAAATCCTTCAGGAGTCCGGTTTCGTTGAGTTGACAGAAAACTCGAAGGATGTCATCAACTGTGCCCTGCTACTTGCCTTGCGATATGTCAAAGCCGCTACGGATTATGCCGTGTCTCATGGTGGCGGAGGTGGTGGAAATCTGACTGGCTGGGGACGCGACAAGGACGATGATGACGAAAGATGGTGGATGAAATGTATTGCTCAGTCGGCAGCTATGATGAAACCATCGGGAAAAAAAATCAAACGAGGGCGATAATATCGGTAATACAAGTAATATGAATAATATCAGTAACATTAGTAATAACAAAACAAGTAAACAATGAAAAAAGTAATGATGATCTCAATGCTTGCGCTCTCAATGACTGCAAGCGCAAAAGGATGGCCTGTTGACACACTTCACCAGGCTTCAGTTGACAACCCGTTTTTACAACGTCTGGCACCGACGCTGACAACCGACTATGTCCAAGTCGGCAAGATTAGCCAGCACTGGTTCTTCGGAATCCAAGGTGGCGCATCTGCATTCATCGGCAAACCACTGGGATGTGGTGACTTCTTCGACAGGACTACACCTTCATTCAATGCCTACCTTGGCAAGTGGTTCACACCAAATGTTGGGGCAAGGGTGGCCTTTCAGGGATTGAAGTACAAAAACAGCGACTTGGCAAAAATGAGTTATCAGCTGGCACATGCGGATCTTATGTATAATATCGCCAACCTGTTCCGTCGTCCCTCAGAGAGTATGCCAAAATGGGATTTTGCCCCATACATCGGAGCTGGCCTGGCTCACGGTTCTAACGTGATATCACCAGATGGCAGTAAGCTGCAAAACTTGCAGTTTGCGCTAACCTATGGCATCCATTCACGTTACCATGTCAGCCAAAGGTTCTTCCTATCTGGAGAACTTGGAGGATTTTCCACGTTCCGTGATTTCGATGGGAACGGTGACCGGGGCAAGTTGGGAGACAACATGCTCTCCCTTTCGTTGGGTATCGGTGTGAACTTAGGAAACCCAAGATGGAAACATGCCATCGACGCTGTGCCATACATTAATCAGAATGACTATCTTATTGCATACAGCAGACAACTGGAACAAGACAATCAGATGCTCCGCAATCAACATAACATCGACCAAAAGACGCTTGATGAGCTGAAGAAGATACTGGAAATAGAGGGCCTTTTGGATAAATATGGTTACTTGTTTGATGACCGTGGCAATGGGAAAAACAACTACAGGGGATTGCTATCACTTCGTTCACGCTTGAAAAGCATGAACTCCTTTTCCATACCCCAGGCATTGGAAACACAGCCTAATATTCTGAACATCCCTATCTACTTCTTCTTCCAATTAGGCAAAGCGGAATTAACGGATGAATCCCAGCTTATCAATCTCGATGAACTTGCAAAAGTTGCTATTGAGCATAACTTGAAGGTACACATCGCCGGAGCTGCTGACAGTGCAACTGGCTCAGAAAACGGCAATTCTTCACTAAGCAAGGAACGAACAAGGTTCATCGCCAAAGAATTGAAGAAACGAGGCGTACCGACAGACAGGATGAAAGGCATTTCTCTTGGCGGTATAAGCGACTTCACAAATCCCAAAGATAACAGATACAGTAAGGTTTCACTCTACCTGGAGATTGATGAGGAAAAACTAAATGACTGACGATAATTCTATGACGGACTATAGGGTAATCATAGCTGGCAGCCGCTCCTTCAATGACTATGCGCTGTTGAGGGAGCACTGCCTTTCCATCTTACAGGAAAAGATGAAGACACACAGGGTCATCATCGTTTCCGGCCATGCCCGTGGCGCAGATTCTCTTGGGGAAAGATTTGCGAATGAGTTCAGGCTACCCTTTGAACTGCATCCCGCCAAATGGCGGTTACTTGGCAAGGCTGCAGGTATGGTAAGGAATGCAGAGATGGCAAAGTGTTCCGACGCGCTAATTGCATTTTGGGACGGAAAGAGCCGTGGCACGGGGCATATGATAAAATTTGCCAGACGCAATGGGCTGGATATATCCATCCTTGATTATACACGAATCAAGGCAGGCAACATAACCATAGCATCCCCTTTACCATCGAAGCCTGTCGTACAGTCGTTGGATGACATAAAGCAGAAGACGAGCAATACATCATTCAAACGATAACAATTTATTTACGAGTAATATGAATAATATGAGTAACATTAAGAATACAACTGATCTTTTTCTACGGAAGACACAAACAGTTTCCATTGATGGCCGTGGCATAACAGGTCTGTCGTCAGGTATTGAAGAGCTGGACAAAATAACGCATGGCTTTCAAGAGGGGGACTTGATTACCATTGCCGGACGACCGGCAATAGGAAAATCCTCACTTGCACTGTCTATGGTAAAAAGAATAGCCATCGACCACCGAATGCCTGTCATATACATATCACCCAGCATGACTGGAGAAAAGATTGTCAAGCGCCTTCTCTCGATTGTTTGTAGGATTCCACTTGAACACATCGTCAGCGGAATGCTTTCGGTGGAAGAATGGGAAAACCTTGAACGAGGCTCAGCAGCACTTCGGGACTCTCCTATATATATCTTTGACACACCAGGCATCAGCATAGACAAGCTGGAAGAACAAGTACACATGTTCTGCAAGCAAAATAAGGCGAAAGCCGTTTTTATTGATTACCTGCAACTCATCCAATCAAAGGGCAATACTAACTGGACCAGGAACGATGAAGTCACGGATGTTGTCTGCCGTCTTAAATCTCTGGCCATGACACTGAATGTGCCTTTTATCATTCTCTCTCAGACAAACAGACCCGAACACAAAGAGAATACTGATTTCATCTACACTCCCAAACTCTCAGACCTACGCGATTCTGGAACAATAGAAGATGTGTCGGATATGGTCATGTTTATACATCGTCCCGAATATTATCAAGTCTATCAGGATGAATATGGAAACGACCTGCGTGGTATAACAGAACTCTACATTGAGAAGAATCTCACTGGACATCGGCATAGAATAAGACTGAAAAGCAATTATGATATCGCCTCTTTTGAGTCTGTCCAAACCCAACACCTTTCTTCCGATTCTGGTCAAGCATCGCCGTTCGGCATATTCTGATAGTAGCTTTATTGCAGAGTATAGCCGTTGTTGTGATGATTGGGCTATTGGCACATATATTATAAAAAGCATGACCATTAGAGGCCATGCTTTTTGTTATCTATGCACATAAGGGCGTGACATAGTGGAGCCCTGCATGTGATTTGTCACTTTTTCTTCAGCTCCAGAAACGTCCTTTGCCATCGCTGAAACTGTGGGCTGCTCCTGACGTGCAACTGAAAATCTTTCGACGACTTGCGGAGTTCGTTTCTTTGCGCTGGCGTTAACCACTCTGCTGAGCTTGGCTGCTTCGCTGATGGTGAGACAGCCGATTTCTGATGCGATTCCATATTTTCTTAAATCTTGATCTGTGATACCTGCTTCTCTAAGTTTGTTCTTGTAGTCGTTATCAATCCTGATGTCTGTCAGCTTACCGAAACTTCCGTGTCCGAAAGTCGTTATCATCACCACATTGCCACCTTTGCTGGAAATGTAGTCTCGCATATCCCTGAGTTCTGCACCAGAGGTAATGAAATCATCCAGGATGATGTAACTGGCACCCTTTGTGACATTCCCTTCAAATCGCATCCTACGGCTAAGACGTGCAACGTCTGAAGCATCTGTATGAGAGACATTAGTTATTGCAATAATGTCATCCTCTACCGTCATACCGGCAGCTGAGAATTTTGCTGCAAATGCAGCTGGTATCATATTGATGCCAGTCCCATTTTGACGATGGATATATGCGACGTGGGCTTCAGGGAAACGTGTGGCGACATCAATCACTTTTTCGTCCTTTACGAGATCATCAACGAGCCTGATGGCAGCATCGAAATCACCTTGCTTGGCTGCAAGGAAGTCCGGGTGATGCCTTGCCACACTGGAAGACGTATGGTTAACGACAGCAGGAAAGCTATCCCCCCATGCCTTTCCTTGTGGCATGGAGTCCTTTTGCTGAAGCATGTAAAGGGCTGTTCCCATATCCACACTGACAGGTGTCTTTCCGAAATACATCTCTGCATCATCGGCATGGAACGTGAACAGCACCTCCATATGATTATCCTTGACCGTGATACCGTCAACGGTGAAATCGAGGCGGGTCAACCCCGCGTGCTGCCAGCTGTTCCTGCTGCTCTGACTTCACATCTTCTTGTTTAGGCTTTTCCGCTTCCGTAGTCGCCTGTCCGCCTGGCTTAGATGCCTGATGAGTCGGAGCATAGGTTTTGTTCTGTTCACGGATGTCGGAAAAGTCGGCATTAACGCCATCACGCTCAATCCGCATATTAACCGCATCAACACGCTGGCCTATGAATGATGCAGAACGCTTTACATCCAAAAGAGTTGTCTTTATATACGAGGGGTCTTCTTTTAGATTCGAGAGCCATCCCTTCAGATAGGCCGCACTGTCTGACTTTACATGCTTCGTCATCCCGTACTGCGATGACACCAAGGCAGCTGTAAGTTCAGCCACAAGTTCCTCACGGGCATATTCTGCACTGCCGAAACTTTGTCCTGGCTTCAGACGGTTGAGACGGCTCTCCGAACCTGTACTGTGACTCATCTCATGCAAAAGATTGGAATAAAACGATTCTCCATCTATGAACTGTTGCTTCTCAGGAACAACAATCATGTCTTTGCTGATGCTGTAATAGGCATTGTCACCATGAGTTGGTTTGATAGGACAAACCCACAAGTCCTTCTCTATCATTGCATCAATAGCCGGGAAACTCTCCATCTCCTTATCAGATGTTTCCCGTTCACCTTTTGACTCATTGAGGAACTTTTCGTACATTTCGGGACGCGCCTCCCTCATGTTCGTCTGGTCAAGGTTGAAGACATTGTAAACCTGAAGCTTTGGATAAACATTGTATTTCGCACGTTCCTCCTCACTCATCTGCTTATAATCCTCGTATTTAATACGCTCTTTAGTCTCTGCATTGACCACCGTGAAGGTCGTCAACATGACAGGCGTACTCTTCTCGCCTTTGTTGACCGATACCATCGGAAGCTTTTCACCTTTCTCGTCAAGTGCTGGTGTCCGTCCACCTTCCTTGTCCTTGACATAGTTCAGTCCCATGATACGGTCAAAGGTAGCATAACGGGATGTCTGCCATCCGTTCTTTTCCTGCATGAGCATCAAAATGATGCTGTTCATGCCATTATACTGACGGCCACTGAGGTTGCGCGGCAATTGGGCTGCCTGAGGGGAGAACCAGGGCTTTTTCCAGTCACCTTGCAGATTGGTAATCTTTTCAATCATCAGCTCGGCGAACTTGTCCATTGCCTTGTCCTCAGCACTTCTCCCATCAGCATTTGTGGTATAGTTCTTCTTAGCCATAGTTTCAATATTACTTGTTCTGGTATTCTTCTTTGATGAATTCCTTCATGTCACTAACACGGCAGGACAGCCGAACTTGTTTGTCATACGAAGCAAGCTGTAGTTCACCGTCAATGCTCACCCTGCACCTGGGCTGCATCCATTCCGGCTTGATGGTCTCAATACCAGCACCCTTTTCAGGAAAACGAAGGAAGCGAACCCACGTGCTGACAAAATTATCACCTACCTTCTCAGATGAGTATGCCGAAAACAGAAGATATGGATTGCCATTGCGGTCACTCTTTTCCTCATAGATATTATCGTTCTTCAGACGACCTCTAAAATGAAGTTCACCTGTGATGCCATCTTCGTCTGGCACATTTTTGACTGAAACCTTGTTTGCCGTAAGATAGAATGCCAGGTCTTCCCCTTTTTTCCTAATGTCGAGTGTTCCCTGCACCGTGACCCTCTGCTTCTCTGCGAGAAGGGAAAGGTCACTTTTCTTTCCTCCCTGGAAAGTTACGAGAACATCCAGATCTCTTCCTTTGCCTTTGGCATCCGGGAGTTTTACGTTCACTACAAAAGACAAATAAGGCTTTTCGTTTTTGTCTGTTCGTGTGGTGGCACTTCTCTTGATAGTGCCAGTCATGTTAACATCTGCTCTAATCATTGTACTAATGCTTTTAATGAATAATTATTTCCTTTGTAAATTCTGTTCCTGGGACTGCTGCTGTGTAACGATCTGCTCGTAGTTCTGCGACGCTTGTTGGGAGAAAGTAATGGCACTGACCATAGCACCGATGCGTTGACGTTTTGTGGCATCATCCACGTCACTTCCAAGCACCTGTGACAAACGTGACTGTTCTGCGGAAGTCAGTTCATGGACATACTGTTTCTTGCCGTCATCAGTAGTGAGGACGGCAGTACCGCTGTCCTTAATGGTCAACATAGCGGATTTCAGATTAGGCGTAAATCCGCTGATATCGATCCTCCGGTTGACCAAGGCATCCGTTACAGTTTCCATTTTCTCTTCTTTGCTTTTGTTCTCCATCTGCATACTCAGAAGAAGCATCGTCATGAACATTTTCATAATGGAATCCAAAAGACCACCACCCTCACCTTGTCCGCTAAGAGCCAAGGCTGAATCATCGGAAGACATCAGCATGGTCAGCCAGTCATTGGGAGTGACCTGCTGCTGTTGCGTAGCAGGTGGCGGAGTCAGTGTTCCACCTGCCTGGTATTGTGCCAACAGATCTTTGCCATTATACTGAGCCTGTTTCTGAAGATTCCCTTTCTGGTTGATTTCTGCAAGGTAGGCAGCAGGATTGACCCATTGCTGCTTTCCTTCAGAGGAGATATTGATGACACCAAAATGCAGATGTTCACCTGTCGTGCGAGAGCCTGTGTTTCCTGACACACCCAGTTTCTGCCCGGCCTGTACGGTATCGCCTTTTTTGACATCAATTTGAGAAAGGTGCATATACTGCACTTGTGTCTTGCTACCATCTGGACGAGCATATTCCACAGTTACCGTCTTGCCACCACCTGTATTGGTGTTATGGTTGACGGCCACTACTGTTCCGTTGTTTTCCGTTGCAAGGACTGCATCACCATTGGTTTTGATATCGATTCCATGATGAACTTGTGTCCTGCTTCGATCCATCGGGTCTTTTCGTGGTCCATAAGGAGAAGTTATGAGCATAAAGGAGTCTCGCTTAACTGGCATACTGTATTCACCTTGCGGCAAATCCATTCCTGTTGACTTCAGCTCGCTATTACTGGATGGACTGGTAGATGCACCTGCCTTCAATGGATTGGAGGCAGTGCCGAATTGCCGTCCTTCCCTCTTCATCTGCTCCATAACCATCTGGTCATACTTCTGGAGGTTACTGCCCTCGATAACACCAACGATGGTCGAGACATAATTGGAGGCTGTGGCATAGCCGCCCTTTTTAATGCCAGCTGCCCATCCCCTGTAATCATCAGGAGATAAGTTCCCGACATATTTTTGGTAACGTGAAGCCATGAGGACTTTGGAATGGTCCTCATAGCTTTGTCCCACATTGTCATACTTCTTGAACTTCTCGTTTGGCTTATCATCATTTGCAAGGACGTATGCACCGTTGAACTCGCCCTTCACGCCAAAATGATTATTGGCTGTCCGGGCAAGGGTGCTCTTGCCGTTAGCAGACTCAATGATGCCTTGCGCAAGGGTCACAGAAGCAGGTATGCCATACCTGCGCATTTGTTCCATGGCGTACTCCGCATACTGGTCAATGTATTGCTGTCTTGAATTGTTTGCCATAATGTTTCATTATCTGTGAACGCCTCGATGCTGTTCCTCCTCCTGTTTTTTAGCAGGAGCAACAACTTCTTTCACTTCTTGCTTGTTTTCCTGAGAAGATCCTTCAGAGTTTCTTTTTGCCGTGGCACGGGGATTCTCCAACTGGTCACAGATGGCCACTCGCTCACCGGCACGGATAAGCTTTGGCAAATAGGTATCAAGAGCATGATAAGGGAATCCTGCCATCTCCACAGGTTTGCCATCCGGCCCTTTTGTCTTGCTGCTTTTAGTAAGGGTAATGCCAAGAACCTGGGATGCTTTTCTTGCATCCTGTTGATAGGTCTCATAGAAATCACCGACACGGAACAGCAAAAGAGCATCTGGATGTTTGCTCTTCAGATCCAGGAATTGTTTCATCATGGGCGAAAGGGCAACGGCAGCTACAGCCTTGGTTTCTGCTTTGGTCGCTTCCTCCTTAGCTTTCTCTTCCTGTCGTTCTTTCTCTTTCTGCTCAGGCGAATTACGGCGTTTCTCTTCTTGCTGATTGTTCCTACGTTCCTGCTCCTCATGAAGTTTTGTGCCATCAACTTCTGGAGCAACCCTTTCTTTCGTTTCTTCGAGCTTTCTTGCAAGGACATCAGAATAAAGTGCTGCTGCCAAATGCTTTTTGTAGTCCTGTTTGTCATCTGCCAGCCACAAGCGTTGCCACTGTTCCTGATTGACATATCGAGGTTTCTGCTTCTCATCGCCGATTGTGGCGACAAGGAGAATCTTTGAATCTTTTGTCTTGAAAGCATTGACCTTGGAGATAAGGTCTAACGCCTCCTGACTGGCATCACTCTTGAAGATGTTGACTGGAGGAACCTGGTTCTTACTGAACAAGGAATAGTATTTCTGAGCCATCTGTGTACGGAACTCCTGCACATGGGCATCGTCATGGTCGTTCTTGATGACATCGAAATAAAGGCTGACATCTTCCTTGGATGGATGAACAGAAAGAACGGGCATGTTTTCAGCCTTCATGGCCAGCGTCCACTTGCCTTCGTCGTCTTTGAGCATGGTAACAGCTGAGAATTGTTCCGGCACATGTGCAATCGGGAACTGTGCTGCCCACTGCTGCTGACGTTCATTAGAAGGCTTCTCAATGAGCTGTATCTTCTCGCCATTCTCCGCTTTCTTCATCATGCCGACGGTACGATTAACTTCATGGAGGACATCCTCGGCAAACTGAGGATCTGCCTTCATCTGCTCAATGATAGCAGGAAGTGACTTCATGGTTTCAGGACGCAACTTAGCAGGCATACCGAAATCCAACATCTTGACAGCAGATGCAAGTTCTTCAACAAGGGTTTCTTTTTGACTTGCACCGCTGTCACGGTTGAGCCGTCCGCTGACTCCAGTAGCATGGGCAACCTGACGCGCCACCTCCTGAACATAGTCAGCGTATGAAGGAAAGCCTTTCTGGGCAGGGATATATACGGTATCACGCTGACCGTCATAATGGGCTATGCCTGTAGCATCCTTACGGATGGGCACAAGGTTGTCGCGCATGTTCAGGATGAACTGGTTTACGCTGATACGCTTGGCCTTATCATCCTTGTCCATATAAGAGGCATCCTGGGCATCGGCAGTTCCTCCATATAGTTGAACCTGCTTTTCATAGTCCTCCTTATGGACGTTGGGCATCGTCGTCTGGTCTATGTTAAACAAGACATAGACATCCTCCCTCGGATTCGGCTTGTAACGAGCTTGGTCAGACTCTGGAAGTGCCTTGAAAGCCTCACGGGTGATTTTGTCTTCAGGATTATCCTTGTTGACATATTCACTGTTGTTTGTCCATAAGAACGGAACTCCCTTTTCGCCCTTTCGGACGGCTTCACCACGGTTCTTTGTGTCATTGAACAGCACATAGCTGTTCGTCTTAAAACCGCCCATATCGCTGTGAATGGCCATAATGAGCGCATTTACAGGATTAATACGAAGTCCTTTGTCAAAGAACCGCGGAGTTTGCTTCTTGGTGCCGTTCAAAAGGACACCGTTTTGCTGGCTGGCACGTTCGAGTGCCGTCACTAAAAACGCTGCTTGGCGTTCTGCGCCAGTCTTTTTCTGAATTGTTTCTTCTGCCATAATTATCGTATCATTTAATGGTTAGAAATTAATTATATACTTGTCATTATCGAATTCCCTTGACTTGTTCACGCTCCTGGTTCTGCTCATAATGCCTTGCCACTTCCTGCGATGGTTGTTCAGTAATCTGTATTCGTTGCATCTGATCAGTCTTGGCAAGGATGTGATTCGCTAGGGTGTTCAACGGAATAGCTCCGGACTGATAGGCATCTGCCAATGTCGGAGGCATAGTGACTATACGGGGAACGTGGTCTATATCGACAATGAGCACATTGCCCTCGACATGAGGATTGCTGATTCTTGCATTCAGTTCCTCATTTGGATATTGCTTATACCGCACTGGCTGAGTGAGTCCATTTTCCTGCCTATATTCGGCCAAAGACTCCTGACCGACCTTATTAATGAGGTTGGCACCACCATATAGCATCATAGGGATCTTCAGCAATGGGTTCTTGATAAATGAACCGCCAATCAAAGCCGCCAACGGCATCATCGTACTTTTGTTCAGGCCGATGGATTTGGTACGTCCCGTAAAGACACCCAACAGCATATCCGGCAGATTGGCAAGAGTGACTCCAAGATACCTGAACGTATCACCTGCCCCTGAGAGACCAAAGGCATCCAGAAGGTTGTTCCACCCTCCGAATTTGCCCAGAATATTATCATTGGGGGCAGAGCATGTATCAGCTGTATTACTTTGAACGGCCTCTGTGTTATGGGAAGACTGCTCTTCCGGAATGCTCTGAGTCACCTTTGGTGATACTATACTCGTCTCTTCGGCTTCTGTTATGACTGAGGCTTTAGCTTGTTCTTCCTTACGGGCTTCTTTTCGAGAGACCTGCTCCTTTTTCAGTGCCTTTACATAGGCTTCATATTGCATGGCACGTAAAGTTGCATCAGTAACGGACATGTCATTTCCATCACCATGGGACTTAACAGTTCTGGAACCATTGTTGACAGCTGTATTGACTTTCTTACGATAGATATCCGCATTGGATTGTGCCCATTGTACTGCAACGCCCAGTTGCTTGTCAGTTGCGTCAGCTATGCGTTCAAATCCCATCTGGGTGAGCATCCATCGTGGAATTGTGACCTTCTTCTTATTTGCTGCTGCCACCTCTTTTCTGGCAATATCTTTTTGCTTTTCAAGATATTTTGATTCTTGCCCTGGGGCAATACGTGAACCACCCTCCACACCGAGATCTAATATGGTCTGTCCTATGAAACCACCAAAACCGCCTGTACTTGCTGCATTGGCAGCCCAAGAAAGGATATTACCTGTAATCTCTGAAGCCAATGATGGATTGTATTGTCGTTCTGCTTCTTTATTGATGTGGTCTTGTAAAGAAGATGTCCTGGCACGTTGGGGAAGATAGAAGATGGTGCCTTCTGCTGCCTTGCGAAGAATATATTCAACTGTAGATTTGGGCATCTGCTGATGGATAAGATGGTCTATCATCTTTTTCTCCAGTACAGCATCAACAGCAATGCCTTTTTTCTTCAGTTCAGCCTTTACCATGTCAATATAGTCTTCCACCGTTTTGGTGTTCCACTCTCCTGTGTAAAGGATGGTACTGTTATAGGCATCCAACGAAGCCATGCCGCCATCAGGACCTGCAGCACCAGCCATCATAGCACCCCATGACCTGCTGTGGCGTTCATACTCGTCAGCCTGTTTGCGCTGAAGGTCATCACGGACTTTGTCCATGATGGGAACGACTGTGGAAGTAAATATGTCTTTATTATCTGCCATAATAACTATACTACTGTCTGTTGATATTGGTTAATGACTTGCTCCCTGGTCTGTGCGAGTGCCGCATGAAGAACTTCCATCTGCTTGGGAAAGAACTCTTCCAGCCACTCATCCTTTTGGATGTCATCGTGGATGAATTTGATGGCCAGTGCCCTGCTAATCTCTATGGCCCGTTCTCCTTTCTTACGTCCGTTGAACCAGGCTTTCGTCCACCATACGATGCCGTCCCTGTCGGGATAGACACTGACCGTCCTTTGAATATCGAAACTCTGGATGTCAATCTCAAAGTCAGCCAAAGGGTCTAAGACTCCCTGACTTTCTACAGCCCTGTCAGCAGCTTTTTTTTTTCGATTTCACTCATGGAAGACAGAAACACGCTGTGCATCAAGGCAAGGTAATTCAGGAAGTCCGTAATCAGAATGGTCTGCACTCTCTCGATGATAGAGAAACTGCGATGACCAAGGCCAAGGGGATTGAGCATGGAAGGAGTATGCTCATAGTATGCTCCGTTCCTTGCACCCTCTGCAATGACATTACGCAAGCCCTGCTCCGTCTGGGTTGGAACATGATAGTTTCCACTAAGCAGGTCGGTCATATAACTGCCGAAGTAACGCATCATCAGCTGGTCTATCTCTGTCTGTTGAGCGTCATAAGGGGTATGAACATCAAAATCCAAGGTGGCAATCTCAGGATTAGTCCCGGACATATCCTTCTGGCTGTTCACAATAAGATTGTCCCTAATCATGGTCAGGAACTCCAGTGGGTCTGTCTCTTCACCGTTGAAGCGCACCTCTACATGCAGGAGTCCGTCACATCGGGCCACGTTATCACCTGCCTTGACATTCTTACCGAAATTGCAGAATGCTTCGCTGATATGACTGTAGATAACGTCGTAGCAGCTTCGCTTACCATCCGCATAGTTGGGATAATTGACCGTCAAGCTAAACCCATTCTGAGTATCACTGGATATGCCAGATACTACACCCGTAGCCAAGGCTTTCAGCCAAGTACCACGGCGTACCCTGAAATCCATACCATGAGAGAAACTTTCTTCTCCAGTCTTCTCATTAACTTGTTTGCCATAGTTTCTGGCCACTTCAATGGGTGTATTCTCGTCTGCCTCAAAAGGCATGGCATAGCCACTTGGAGAATAGAGATTCATTGTATGCTGTATATTCATAATGTTGAAAATGAACTATTAGTCGGTAACAATCAGGACTGGTCTTCTTGGGGGAAGAATACGACGGTCATAAATGGGGTCAGGCCGCCAACGAGGATCACTCAGGTCTGGGATGTCGATGATAAGACGACCATAGTCATCACCTCCGACAAAGCGATGGAAACCGCCAGAACCACTTCCTCCGTCTGCCAATGTACTACCAGAAAGTCCTTCTTGATAATCGAAGAACTTGGGCAATGCGATAGTCATACAAAGCATGGTGACACAACCACCACCCCACATCAGAAGACGCTTTCGGATGTTCTGTTCGTTGTTGGCAATGGCATAGTAGATGACAAACGCACCTACAATGCCGATGATACAGGATAAGACATAACCAAATGCCTGAACATAAGATGTATAACTAAAAACGGCATCCCCAGCCGTTGAGATTCCATCTGTGATAGCATCCGCATAGATAGGGCTTGCCAGGAACACAGATGACATGAGCATGAATATCTTTTTCATAATGCGATGTATTTATGTTATTACTGATATTATTCGTATTACCTGCGCATTCCGTGCTGTTGCTCCTGGGACTGTTGCTGGGTATTCTCTTGGGCTACAGCCGGAGCTTGTTGACGGGAATTGCCGCTAATCATCATCATGGCGAGCAAAGCACCGCCTATCTTACCAAGCAATCCTGACCGACCAAACATCAGGTAGCCGGCAGCTATGAGTCCACCGATGCCAAGTCCTGATATTTTTCCGTTAGTAAGGTTGCTAAAGAAATTGGAAAACATATTCAAGCCACCTCCTAAGAGATTGCCTAATGATGAACCAATCCCTTGTAGCGTGTTTCCCAAAGAACCGAGAACGCTCTTTGTTTCCGAGACCGTTTCCTGCAAGCCATCAACGACATTGCTGGCAGTGTCCTTGACTTGTTCGACAGTGTTCTCCCCCGTAAAGCCATTGACGGCATCATGGGCGAAGTCACCACTCTGGTCAACAGCACCTCTTACCGTTTTGCCGACAGCGGTTCCAAGGCTTTCCTCTGGATGATCCAACATCCGCCATCCGGCAAAGGTCGCAACACCTGTTGCTGCAGTTGCCTTCGGGTTCCTTGCAGCAACAGTCAGAGCCTTGCCGCCAGCACCAAGCACGGTACTTCCACCATGCCATAATGTCGATGTGGCCTTACTACCTGCCCGCCACACCTTGGGCAGTATTCTTGTTGCTAATGATAACCATCCCATAGTCGTATTTTTATCTTCTTGGTTTAACACTTCTTCCATTGACTCGCCACATACCCAGGCATTCTTCAACAATGCCAGCCTTGCCTTCCCTATGAGGCAAAGACCTTTGCTCGATGCCATACCATACCTGGGCCATCGTGGTACATCTTACCAGCTTCGTAAGCATGGCAAGCTTTCTGTTCATCTGCTGCAATTGTGGACGGATGGAGAAAACCAGTTCTATACGCTGTTTCTCTGTCATCTTCGTATCAATGCACACCTGTCTTATGGTGTTCACGATACCAATGCTTTTGTTGATGATATCCACGTAGATGTCATTCCTATGATTATGGAGGGCTACAGCAATGGCATTGACAGGTGTATCACCAATCTGGTGGGACAATCGCCCCATGTTCTCTGTCAGGTGGTTGATCTCATAGTAGAAGCCATAGACTTGTGCAGCGTATGAGATAATACCTCTGAAAGTGCTTATATATCGGTCGAACTGCTCCTGATAATTTTTTGTCGCCTCGACCTCTTGTTTGAGCCACACATGACCTTCCGTTTCCACGGCCATCACTTCCAGTTGAGAGTTGTACTGGGACTTGGCTTTATGGGTGTACTCCAGGATCATGGCTGTCAGCGTCGGGTCTATCTGTGCATAAGACAGACTCGGCATCATCCATAGGAAGGACAGAACCAGTATAATATGTTTTATCTTTCCATTCATCTTAATGTCCATATTGTGCCACCTCACGGGCATAACGCCGCCAGTGAGACAGAGATTGCCGGGCAATGCCGCCCTTATCACGGTCTATCATTCCTGCCGTTACACGATTCCAGACATCTGCCATCCTGTAATGACGGATGCTGATGTAGAGCAATTGAAGCTTATGGGAAAATGACGAGAGCTTATCCTCCAGTTCCCAAAGGGTCTTGGAGCGCTCAGAGCCGGTAAGCATATTCTGCTCGCCACCCTTGGCAACCGCATTCTTCAGCAGTGTGAAGACGCTGACCATTTCCGTGACTGTTTCCATATACAGGTTATTCATATCAAGCGTAGCCACTATACCTTGGGGATTGTTCGTTGCCGCCTGACGTAGCTTGTTCAACGTAAGCAGGATGCGAACACCATCATCATAGATGTGGGTGGCAGCCTTGATGGCAGATGCATAGCCATTGGCCATCTTCAGATAGGAATTGTATTGACGTTCCCATTCGGCCATCTTCGTGAACTCTCCAGCCATCGCATTCTGCATGACAGCAGTCTCTCGTTCTGCCTTGGTTTCTGACTTCACGGTGTTATTGATGAGTGCATTGCCTGTAGCCAATATGGTATATTCCCCAGGATTAGCGGTTACTATCTGGCTATAGCCACGTTGACAGCTTACTACCCAAAGGATGAGTGCCATCAATGAGACAACCATCCACTGCTTGACAGAGGCGTTATTCCATGACGGTATCATGTTGGGCTTGTCGCTCTTCTTGAAGAGCCTATCGTATATTCGTAAACTCATGGATGTTGTGTTTTTTCTTGTTATACTCTACTCGTTCACGTATCATGGTTATCAAGTCGCTATCACCCTGAACACCGATAATGTCCAGACGTGGACAGGTCTTGTCACCACTGTAGATGCTGACAGTCTTCAGGCCGAAAAGCATCTGTAGGAAACTGCGCTGCTCACTATAGTCCACGACACGATAAAGTTCAATGAAATCACGTTGTAATGACAGGATGCCATATTCATATTGAAGCTGCTCCTCTGTGATGATATAGGATATGCGCAACAGATAGACACATTTACACAAGAGGTTGATGAACAATAAGCCGAATGCTGCCATCATAAACGGGAAGATACTTTTCGGCAACAAGCCGTCATAGCCAGCCAATAAAAGGATCAGCACCGTACAGACGATGCCGCCGATGTTTTCTGCCACAAACTGTAACCCGTGTGGACGTATCTTTATGTTACGATATGCCTGGCTCATACTACCTCTTGATAAAGTGAACACGTTTCTTTTCCTCACTCTCATTGACCTCAATCTCACCATCGGCATCGAGGTCAATGCCGGAAGCGACACTGCGAGTCTCTTCTTCCTCTTCAGCTGCTTTCAGGCTGTCTTCCTGCTCCAGAAGAACTTGTTCATTCCAGTCCTTTCCCCGCTCAGGAGTTTCACGGACAAAAGGCGTGATCTTCTGCGGGTCTATACCAAGGAAATCCCTGACGGAATCCCTGTATTCCTTATAGAGCTTTCTTGTCAAATCCTCCTGTTCTCTGATGTCGCCCTCATAGCACAGATGACTCTGACGCATGGACATGGACTCTTCCCATGCAGACTCGTATTTGGCATACTTGTCCTGTAAAGGCTTCGGCAACATTTCCATATCGCCTTTGGCAAAATCCTGAGATAAGGGAATTGAATCGAGATATGGCTTGCGCTCTGGCGTTACGACAACGGAAGAGAGGGCTATGCGATGTATCTCACCCTTTAGGTTTTCCGTGAACTGACGACCTGCGAGGTCATTGTCAAAACAGATATGGTGTCTGGCTGACGGTGTGACTGCCAGCATACGCTGCATCTGCCCGACGGTGGGATTGCCGCCTGTAGAGACAAACACGGCTTTTTCCAGCGAGGGATTGTCTTTCACATGAAGCTGATAGTATGACATGGCATCGTAACCGGATTCAAACCAATATACATCAGTAGCGTCCGACAAGTCCTGCTTGCCAAGAGCAGCAATCCACAACCCTTCGGAGCTGTTGCTTCCCAATGCCTTGCCCTTGTAGCCGGAACTGCCATCAAGACGGGGATAGCCTCGTTCTTCCAAACCGACGACATTTGTATTGCCAGGCACATACAATGGGAAGGAAAGGTTGGTATGGCTCTTCCCTCCATCCAACGACTCTTTTGCAGTAAGAATGAAATGAGCACCAAAGGCTTTCTGTGTGTCAAGGCTAATGCCTCTGGTGACGAAGAACGGATAGAACTTCTTGATGCCCTCGAAGTCGTACTTACGGAAGGCATGAATGGTATAGTTGTTGAGGTCAAAAGGTTTTTGTTCCTTACGTGGCTCAATAATCCTGCCTTGCCTTTCTTCGCTTGGAATGTTAAGGATATTACGGCACACCTCGTTAACCAGATGGTCTGGGTTGGAAGAGCCGACATGTTCTTTGAACATTCCGGGGAAGCTCTTGATAAGGCTGATGACATTGTAGGACTTCTGTTCAGGTGGACGGAAACAAGTATTGCCGTTCTGGGTGACAATGAACTTGTCGCCATGAATACGGCATCCATCACTGCCAATACGGACAAAAGAAGGATAACGCATTCCGTCACGTCGGTTCAAGGTGTAACCGGCGTGAAGAAGGACTTCCTGAATGTTGATGCGGTCAAGATAGTCCTGATAGGAAAGGTCATTAACACTCATGATATTCTATTGCTTGTAGTAATTCTTTCTTCCGAAATCAGCGGGAATCTCGCCCCATTCACGGGTATGCCACGTCTCTACCCTATTAGGATAAGAGTTGGACTGTAACCACTTCTCTGCTCTTTGGACAATCTGATGAAGCTTTGCTGTTTGCTCATTACGCTCCAGCGTCGTGCCACATCGTTTGGCTCTGACCCATGCTCGTGCAGTATAGCTGTCAGAATAGACAGGAAGATTCACTCCCTTCTTCTTCAGCAATGCCAGACCATGAACAATAGCAAGGAACTCGCCGATATTATTGGTGCCATAGACTGGACCGAAACGGAAAATCTCCTTTCCCGAAGGGATATGCACACCTCGGTATTCCATCCAGCCAGGATTGCCGCTACAAGCAGCATCCACACAGAGGGCTTCTACAGTTCTTCCGTCAACCATTCCCAACAACCTACTTTATATTATCTGCCAATGCCATGCCCGTAGATGCCTTGGTTAAGACCTGCCTCAAATGCTCTTGAAGCGATGTCTTGCGGAGAGTCCACGCCAGGCTTGGCATAGATGCGGCCAGTACCATGAACCTCATGATATACATCTGGGGCATAATGCGGATGACGGATATGCTCTACGTTATGGGCGATGTCGGCACCAAGATAGGTGGCCTCCCCTGCGGCAGCGAGGAAAGCACCGAGATTAAAGCCCTGTCGCAATTCTGGACGGGTCTTCAAATCAACCTCGTTGAACACCTTGGATAACATACGCTGACGCTGGTAGTCATCGACGGCAAGAAATTTGTCATACTGTTTCTTGCTGATCTCATGGGAAACGACCTGCCCATTGATGACAGCACTCATGCGATAAGTGACTTGCTCGTTGTTCTTGTCATCTTTCTTCGGTTGTGCCTCTTGCTGCTGTGGGCGTTCCGGCTGTACCTTCTCCACCCAGATGTCACCGACCTCTACCTCACGTCCATGATTGCCCTCACGATACCAGCCCTTGCGCTCGTTGCCTTCTGCAAGTTCAGCACCGTTGACATAGCCTTCCTCTGGATTGAGGGTTGGCGCGAAGTGTTGTTGCTCTTGCAACGGGTCAGGAATAACATCAACCGTCTGAAGTCCGCGCTGTTGCGCCTGAACATTAAGTTCCTGCTCCACTTCCGGCTTCAATGTGATGCTGATACGCTCTTTGCTGTTGAGCATGTCTTTGGTGATAGAGTCCTTGAAATCCCCGCTGATAACATGGTTGAGAATGTCCAGACGTTCCTGTAATGGAACATTCTTCAATGAATTTTCCGTGAGTTTCTTGACCTCTTCCTCTGTCAGGTCATACACGAAATCCTGCTGAGTTCCTGAAGACTGGATTGTAAGCAGCTTCTTGTCGGCATCAATGATGATACCGTGTGAAGCCAATACCTCCTGCCATTTCTCATTGGTGAAATACACATCTGACGTAATCAGCTCCTTATACGGCTTGGCTGGTTCTGAAGGACGTGGACGTGTCTGAACAGGTGGAAAATAGGTCTGCAAATCCCTTAATGGATCTGCCACCTCCTGCGCCTGAGTCACACCACCTTTATAATAGTAACCGTAGCCACCGCTTTTCAGTTCTCCGGGGCGTATGCGTCCGTCAGGATGCTCCACAACCATAGGTACATCGCCGACACGACGAAGGTGGAAGCCGGGCTGTTGTCTCGGCATCCATCCAAGGAATCCAGGACCAAAGGCATGGGGACGGAAAGGCATTGGCCGTCCATACTCTCCCACACCGATCCTGTAACCATGAAGCCCCATGGCAACACGGCCATTGACATTACGGGCTGCAACGAATGACGAAGGGAGGTCGAAGTCCTTGCCGACAATGCCATTGAAGACATTATAGGCTTTCTTGTTGGCATAGTTGGTGCCACCATCACCGAGAGCACGGAACTGCTGCTCACTGATGTTATATTGCAGCAACGGGGAGTCATGCCCCTGAACAAGGAGCTTATACCTGCCGTCCTCGACGGCAAGCTGGGCACTCATGCCGTTCCTGCGAAGGAGGTCTTCCAACTGATAGGAAAGCCGTCCTCTCATGGGTAGTGATTCTGAACGTATGCTCATAATTCGCTCCTTTCTCTAATGGTTAGTTTGACAGACTTTCCTCGAACAGCTCGTCACGATAGTCCATGAATGCCAAGGCTGATTGGTCACTGCCCGTATCAATGGACTTGTCCTTGCAGAACTGCTCATATTCTTCTGTTAACTCATCTGACTGCTGTGTAACGAAATCCACGGCAGAAATGTTTCCAGCCTCGTACTGTTCACGAAGGTCATCATAATCAGGATAATTCTTTGCCATAATGATGTTGTTTAATGGTTATACTGTATTACTCATATTTCTGATATTATCGCACAAGCTGATGCTGCTCTTCTTCTGTGTTGTCTGCGTGAACGTGAGGTTCTTGAATGGCATGGCGTAGTTCCTGTGCCTCACTAACCATTCCATGCAGTTTGGCAATACGCTCCAGCTCATCAAGGATGTCTTTGGTGAACTCCTCTTCAGGAACATAGGTAAGTCGCCCGTCTTTATTGAGCCAACATCCATCATTGCCGAATGAATACTTTGGCATGACACGACGCACCGTGTTCTCCCACTTGGCAGCAGTACCTGGAACGACGATAACTCCCGTATCGGTAAAGAGGTCAACACCGATAGTGACAGGTTCTTTTTGACCCTGGCGGTTTTCCTCATAGAGTGTTACAAGACCGCCCTTCCAGAAACTATTGAGGTCCTCACCACTCAATTCATATTCAGTGGCAACTGCATTGAGGTTACGACCGATAACTTGTGTAGGCGCATAAATCACGCCATTGGTGTCTCGGTCAAGCTGCACGAAGGCTTGGATGCGCTGCATCTCCTCTACCCCTTCATCAGTAACAGCCTTATCGTCCACCTCGGCAACAATGACCTTACCACTAAGAAGGGATTGGCGCTCCTCTTCACTGAAAGCATCGAGGTTGATGCTCTTCAGCTTGGGAGAGAACATGACATCAAGGCCCTCTTCCGTCTCGATAAGGCAGAACTTGGCATAGGCATGGGTTACTCCAAAGGGTTGTTCAACGCATATAGGCAGCAAGGGTGACTTACCACCACGTTCAAGGGTCTCATGCACAAATTCGGGGAGGTCATATATCATTTCCTCAGTAAGCCCGAACTCGGCAAGAATGTCAAGGGGATAATCCTCTCTGTGAAATCTTTTTTCTTCCATGTTCTTATGCATTTTGAAAATTTGCTGACGCAAAATTACTGGATAAGAAAGGATGTATGTTCTCTAATGTGCTCAAAATAGTGATATTTGGCTCCCCTTTTTATTATTGGTTCTAACGAGGTGGTTGATTAGTACCAATAATTGAAAAACCGCTCAATATATTAAGATTCTTTCTTTGTTCTTAATCTAATGATATAAGGAGGCTCTAACTTTGCACCATGGAAACTAAGAAATCGATTATATCAGTAATGGCCTTGCTTTGTTCGACGTTATTGTACGGGCAAAGTAACACAGGGGCATTTCACACCATTTGTGAGCATAACCGCACATTTGTGAACAATGCAGAAGATAAGACGCGAGAAGATGTGTCTGATAGCATCTGCTCTACTGATTCCAATATGATAGATTCAGTTCAGTTATCGACTACAGTCTATTCCGGTTTGTCTATAGAACAGTTGGAGAAGCTGATTAAACTCTATGAGAGTTATAAACAAGACAAGAGGGAAAGAAGCACTTTAATAGAACATAATAACCAGCAGGTACTCAGCTACTATACTGGAGAAAGTCGAGAATTGACTTTAGCCAACTTGATTGATGTCATCGAGGAGGTCGGATTGAGCAACCAACTTTTTGTATTGGCTCAGGCTGTCCTAGAAACCGGACACTTCACCAGCCCTGTATGCAAAAACTATCACAACCTGTTTGGATTATACGATAGCAAACACAAGGACTACTATCGCTTTGCCAGATGGGAGGACAGCGTGGTTGGCTATCAGAAATTCATCCAATACCGCTATAATGGAGGAAACTACCTGCAATTCCTAAAACGCATCGGGTACGCTGAAGACCCAAGATATACAACCACTGTGGCAAAGATAGCCACCCAGCTTTACAAGAGATTATTCACCCAATAGTATTATCAAGATATTGAGCAATACAGACTGCATCCCGAATGACAAAAACACGATTCATTACACAAGTTTAACGCTCAATATTTTGATATGTCACCAAAAATTAGTAACTTTACATGCTAAAAGAAACAATTATCCTAATTGGACTGTGCTGCCTCTCATCGACGGCAAGAATACATGCACAGCAAAAGACATCTCCATTCCATACGGTTGGAGAAACACAAAAGAAAAAAGTCAGAACGATGGTGGAAGTTCTAACTGATACTACCGTTCAGGACTCATTAGAAGAAGAAATGGACATGCAAGCTGACAGTGCTGCTACCGAAGTGCCCCTGATGGTTGCATTGCCCCTGAAGGACATCCATATAAACTCACCTTTTGGAATGAGGCGTGACCCGATGAACCGTCGGAAAGGACGGATGCATTACGGTTTGGATTTAAGGGCGAAGTATGAAGATGTCTATTCGATGCTGCCTGGCACAGTGACAGCAGCTGGCACATCAACGGCTGGAGGAAACTACATCACTATCGACTATGGCATCTGCACATGCTCATTCCTCCATCTGTCGAAAATCAACGTGGTAAATGGCCAACATGTGAGTGCCGGACAAAAGATAGCAATCAGTGGGAACACGGGAAAACGTACTACAGGCCCACATCTACACTTGTCATGTAAGTGGAGCAATACGGGAAAATACTTTGACCCGCGTATATTGCTGAAGTTCATCACGGAACAGTTAATGAAACTGAAAATACAATAAAGTAAACGCAATAATATGGGAGTAATAATCATTATATTGGGCATCATGCTTATCATCGCCCACAAAAACAAGGGGAAGAAAAAGAAAAATCGGACAACCTGGCAAGGGAAGTCCGATTGGGAACGTGAGTGTGATGATGGTGGAAAATTCTTTGGATGGTAGAATTGTTTGCACGATACCAGCCCCCATCCATCTTAGTCCATGTTTGAAGGTTCTTACTCTTTTATAAACGAAAACGAGTACCTTTGCAGCCAGTAAAATGTTTAACTCTAATAAATAGTTTCAAACAATGAAGAAATTCAGCATTTTAGCACTGGTTGCAGGAGCATTCATTTTCACTTCCTGCGGTGCATTGAAAAGTTATGTGGCTAATTATTCCGTTGGTCTGGCCACTGTTGAGAGTCCTGCCGATGCAAAGCAACAATTTGGTGAAACCAAGGTTGTCAGCTTTAATGAGGAAGGCGTGAGCAAATATCGTTATGAAGACGATTACATTGACATCGTTTGGTATGTTGGATTAAAGCAGTTCAATTTTACACTGAAAAACAAATCCGGACACACCTTGAAAATCAACTGGGATGACGTGAGTTATGTTGACGTTAAAGGTCAAGTTGGACGTGTCATGCACTCTGGAGTTAAATACACAGATCGCAATAGTTCGCAGCCGGCGACCACGGTTCCTAAGGGAGCAAGCATCAGTGACATTCTCCTGCCCACAGAAAACGTCTACTACGTTTCTGGCCAATATGGAGGATGGAGAGAAAGTTACCTTGTTCCTTGTGTCTATAAGACCCCTGAGGCATTTAACGCAGAAGCCCCCTCACTTGTTGGTAAAACAATGACGGTAATGATGCCTATAATGATAGAGAATGTTCAGAACGATTACACATTCACATTCAACATAGACAAGTTGTTAAATGAAGCAAAATAATAGAGGCTAAATAATCATGGCTGCTATTGAATAGATTATCAATGGCAGCCATGATTTTATAGTAACTCTTTGGAAGAGACGATCCTGTACGCATCAAGGGGCATGATATTTGAATTGGGAAAAGCAGACCTTAGATAATCATCGGAATATGAAAAATGGTGCATATCCTGAAAAACTTGTGGGCAATAATTGTCTTTATAAAACATCAAGAAGAAATCCTTTCCACTTTTACCTAATATTTCAAGATATTGATGCATAAAATATGATGCAGCTCCATAAGTGGCTAAGACAACCGCATCTCCCTTTGACCAATAATTCACAGATTCTTCAAAAGACATATTGAAAACTCGATTAACAAAATCCGGATGATTGTCTTTAAATTTGGCTATGGCTCTCTTGCTGGGATCGATTCCCCTATATTGATATAGTTGGAATCCAAAATCTTTTATAGAAGTTCCATAACCACACCCACATTCATATACAGCTCTACCATGGAACATAGAATTATAAAGTTCTGAAACCCTCTTACATAAATCTCCAGATATGATTTGCTCCTGACTATCAAGAGTATCAAATTCCGAAAAAACCTTTTGACGATTTAGAATAATGGTTTCTTCTAATGCATCCCCCATAGTCCAATATTTATAACCATCCAAATATAGGTAAGGGAAATTATACTTATGCCATTGCTCGTGAATGCCATATTCTCGTTGGGCTATAACCAAATATAGGAAATCCTCATCTGTCAAGCCACATTTACCTCTAACTATATATTCATGAGGAACAGATAAATATGTTTTGGCCCATATCCATTTCACCTTGCCAATCAACGTTCTGGCATGTTCCTCATTATACTTCATTAGCAATGATTTCTTTAAGTTCTCCGTTGGTTCTATAATTACCTCTTATCTCACCCCTATATACAGTTTTGGCTTCCAGTACAAAGCCTACTCTTAGACTATCCACAGCCAACACATCATCTTTTGCTAAGCTGCTATTAATAGACTCTAAAACTTGAAGCATTTTCTTGTTGTGAAATAAGACAACCTTAAATGTAACAGACCGATTCAGGTATTTGACTGTAATTACTTTATCGAGAGGCAAATCTTCCACATACATAGTTTGATCGTCAAAATCCCAATCGCTATCAATACGAATTGAACCACATAGTTCTTCCCATGATTTGAAGGACAGATAGTTGGCAATTGTATTAAGAGTATATTCATTGGTCTTTCTATCATCTATAATATACCCCATCAGGCGTTTGATAGTATTGACACCAATCGTTCTATTTGTTGCGGTAAAAAATAAATCGCACAAGGAATCGTAGTCCTTGGCTTTGTCAAAACTCAGCCCGGACTTTGCCTTTATCATGTCTAGTATTTGATTATTCAGAATCATCTTGGAAGCTTGATTTTAGATAGTTTCTTTGAGAAATCACATCGTTGAGTTTCAGGAGAACCCATACTTAATTTAGTGACAATATAAACATTCTCCTCACCATCCTCTTTCTTAATGGATGATGCAGAGCTAACAAGGTTACATGCAGGGAATTTATCAAGCGTGGACATTCCATAAGAAGAATCATTTTTGCGAATAACAATGGCACCATTGTGAATAGAATCTATACCCTCCCATATAGGCCATGTAAATTTAGGATCAAGAGAAGTTAAAGTTGCTGTATCAATAATACCTAGTCCTATTACTTGACGTTTCAAATCAACATTCCTGTAACTTCGCTTCACAACAGCATATACATGTTGACAATCTTCAAAGAGAAAAGGCATTGCATCCGCATAACATTCGGATTCCTGACCATCTTGTGTGGTAAGGTAACATTCATTTACAGGACTATCATACTTAAAGCCTATCAACACACCTGTTTTTTCAAATAGGTATATTGTATCGAAATATCGAGGTTGAAGCCCCAACTGACTAACTTTGATATAATCACCCATCACAGTTAGTGTCCGTCCTTTCCACGATGCATATTCCGCATCAAAATCATCCGTTGTCAACACTTTATCGCAATGCACTTTCATAATTATAATGATATGTAAATAAGTGAATGATTATCTGTAAAGCCATCGTTCTGTTTATCTATATCAAACCTGTCCTCACGTAGAGTATCTATTAGATAGTCTATAGGACAGTCGTTATATAAACCGTCTGAGCATATCAAGAGTTCATCTCCTTCTTGGAGAGTCATTTCACAAGTGTCAACCATATCGTCAGGATTTCCCATGATTGAACGGGTGATTATATGTCCATAACGTTCCCGTTCTTCAAAAGATAACTTTCTCTTCCGGCTAAGTTCATTCAATATTGAGTGATCTTCTGTCTGAAACAGTTGTTCCTTATTTCTAAACAAATACACTCTGGAATCTCCAGCCCAGAATATGGTTGCTTTCATGCCACATATCAAGACACCGGCAACAGTACTTCCGATTTTAGCAACGCCGAGATTTCGCCGTTCTATCTGAATGTTATTTGAAGCTTCACGCGTCGCATCCTCTATGGACATATTTCGACTTAAACCATATACATAGCTATCGCCAACGATCTTGGAGGCAATGTCACCACATTCATATCCACCCATGCCATCTGCAACAAGATGCAAACTACTATCTTGCCCCAATTTTGTTGAGACAAGATAGTCTTGGTTTTGTTCTCTATTACCTATATTGCTATATTTGAATACTTTCATTAAACTGCTTTTATTGTATCTCCACCATGTTTTGTCACACGAGGACGTGTACTGATTTTCATTGGGCGTGTCGTGACGCCTTTATCGGTTGACTTTGTAGCCCATAAATAAGCTTCTCCAGGCATTAGCGTAGCCATATCAGAAGAAGACAATGTTTGTAATTGAGTTATGGATTTCTGGACATGTTTTACCCATTGTGGACTATTGAACTTATGCATCAGCATAACAGATGACAGTTCAATTATTTCCGTCGGCAGACTCATTGGATCTTGACTTGCTATCATCATTGAAACGCCCTTGTGTCTCATTTCTCTGATAGCCGTCACGATCGTACTTGTCAAATCCTTATTGTCCATATATTTATGAGCTTCATCAAAGACAATGAACTTATTAAATCTTATTCCTTGGTATTCCTTAACACCAGCAAAGATGTTCAGCATAATAACGAACAAGCCAAGCGCATCATCTTTATCAATGAACTCATCCCTAAGGTCAACTATTATCAATCTGCCAGGACGGAGTAACGTTCCTAACTTACAAGTGTCATCAATATATTCTTCAGCAAAAGCAAGACGTTGTTGTGCTAAAGCTTTTTGAGAAGTGGAAAGCAAAGGAGATGCCTCTACGCTTTGCTTTAGTCCTGCAAGATTGAGGTTTTTCCGATTGGCCCTCATGATAGCTCTCAACTGGTTTATATATGTTGACTCATTGCCTACTGCCTTTAACAGGAACATCCAGTCTTGAACATTAAGGTCTGTCGAGTGGAAAGCAATAGGATGAACCTCTATGGATGGGTATTCCTCCTGCCTCTCCTCAACTTTGTCAACAGGACACAACATGATAACGTCTTCAATCTTACCAGGCTCAGCACCATAGACTTCATTCAGTTTCTTCAGTTGACCAGCTTCGTCATTGGAATGAATCATCGATGTAAATTCTGGAGCATAATCCATACTCTCACTATAATGGAATATTACACTGGCCATTGGAGCTGGTAAAAGATTAATCTTTGAGAACTGTTTTAGTGTCATTTCAGTAACAGTTCCTATTGTATAACTCTTTCCACCTCCTTGTACGCCAAAGAGACTAATCGTGTTTGTTTCACTGAGGTCTATAGCGATTTTACGATGACCATTTATGCTTTCTCCCAGTATACCATATTGTTCACTACCACTAGATTTGCCTATCATAATATCATAGTCAGGTTGTATATAATTGGGATCAACAACTGGTTCCAAAATTGAAGGCTTATCTTGAACTGGAACTTCAGCATGGTCAACAACCTTATCACTTGGGGTATCGGCTTCAACTTCGTGCCCTATCTCATTAGATGGCTTAGGCATGTTATCGTCAGTCTGATTCTCGGCAATCGGTGTTGAAGGTTTTTCTTCTATGTGAGACTCTGTAGACTTATCAACAAGTTCTGCATTTGAACCTTGGTCTTGTGCGGATGATTCTTCTCCTTCATGGTCTATTTTGAACGACTCTTCACGCAACAATCTATCAGAAGTTTCAAAGGCTGTTTTGAAATCTTCGTCTGCCGTCAACAGAGCTATGTCAGTCGTCTTAACGGACATGTCCCTGTCAAGGATTCTTTCAATCATCGGTTTGCCCAGGATATAGAATAGCGTATCATTCAGATAGTCTTTACGCTGATATTCCGGACTCTTAAATTGGTATATTAAGCCAAGTTTTTTGAAACGAATAGTGAAATTACCTTGATTGAGAGACAAGATGAACCTCTCATAATCCTTCGCGGTTTCCTCATGCAAATAATTATATCTAGCAGCTCTACGAGCATAGAATGTCAGCAATGACTGAAGTTCAAGAGTCATTAACTCTCTATCAAGGCGGTCTGGTATCTTATAGTCAATATCAAAGCGTTTACGCAAAGCTAAGATGGTATTCTCTATCTGATGTTGCATCTTCTCCTGTAAAGCAGCAAGCTCATCATCAGAAAGGTTCTGTCGGCATTTAATTTCTATGACAGTAAAAACGATTTCTCTCTTTTCTGTATGGAAGTCTACCAACAAGTCATCAGCCCTCTCAAAAGAATCAGCATCCATATCTCGGAATAACTCCTGATGCAAATCGACCGGAATAATAAAAGAATCATCCAATAATCCCTTCTTCCTTAACATCCTTTTCATAAGAGTAGTTCCAAGAACCTCAAATGCTTTATTCCTTGTGCTATCCAATTGCATAATCATACTGCTGGAAACTGAGCGAATGTCAGCAAGAAGTTCAAAGAAAGCTTCTTTGTCATTGATGTCAATTCCAAAATTCTTAAAGTGCGGAGCCAGCAAGCCCTCTATCTCAGAAGTAGGACGACAAGTGAGGAACGAAGAAATGCCATTCAGCTCTGCACTCGGCAAATAATCTAACAGGTATGGAGTTTCACCTTCCTTACATGGGATGTCATAGAACTCTGGCCCCATGTTTTTGTCAAAGGTAATAACCCAATCACTTATATCGTGAACATAGGATAGCATTATAGAATTTCTATCCTTTATGCTCAATGTAAGAGAAGGCACTGAAATGTCATGATCTGTTGTCATAGAGCGTGCAACAACCCTTTGTAAGGTCGAGAACAGTTCCTGTGTTTCATTCGCGAACGGTGATACAGGATTAGGCAATGGAACCTCAGATATATACCTATGCCACATATAACCCTTATCAGTCTTCTCTACCTGAACTATAGGACGTGTCACAACGCCATTAAGATAGAATGACTGTTGTAACGTCGTAGAACGCTTTAATGAAGCCTGCGTAGGGAATGGATTCACGAGGAAAGACAGATGAGCCGGATATTTGTTTGGGTCACTGATAAACTCCTCAATGCTATTGATGGAAAATCTAAGCTTAGGGAATAATCGATTGTCATCTGCCTGAGAAAAATTCTCGGCCTCCTCAGAAACTTGTGTGTCTGGATTAAGTAAGTCTTTCAAAGCCTCTCCTTGTGGGAACCGCTTATCATCACAGAACATCCGAATCTCATAATGAATATCAAAGGGCGTATTAACCGTATTATGTTCAATCATAACGAGATTCTCCGCGAAAACGGCTGCATCGCCAGCATTGAAAAGATTAATGATAAGTTTGTTTGTATATGGATGTTGAGTAATATACTTTCTAATCAGGCGATATACCATTTGTTTGTTGACATCGGAATCAATACGATACTGAACCCCAATATTCAACAGCTGAGACGCATAAGCCTTTAACTGACGAAAACCAGTTGAGAAAGTATCATCGTTTACTTGTTGCGGATTAGCATAGAAGCCCCATCCAAAGCACAATTCACCAACATACTGAAGATAATCCTCAATGTATGCATCACGCATAACTAAGGGTGCCACATCTTGTAACAGTTCACCATAGAATAGGTTATCCAACTTTTTATACCACACATCTGGCTTTCTGTAGCGTGGGTCTTCTGCGGTTTTAGCCTCCCAATCCTCATATTGCTCATAAATATTGACCAACCAGCCCAATCTTATCGGATGAAGAGGTGTCAACAACTTGGTATGGGCAATATGTTCGTCAGGCATTTCTATAGTCAGAGACACTGTATCTATACTCTGAATAAGTACTGCCATTGATTGACTTACTGCGATGTTTTCGAGAGAACGCAACCAAAGATGATACTCGTTAATATATTCTTTTATCTCGCTAATATGATTAAAGACCTCATAAGTTTCTATTACGCCTGTTTTTTCAGGTGCAGACGCAAGAATACTATCAAACAGAATCTTTCTTTTCTCTAATAGAGATTCAGGAATCTGTATTCCTTCAATCTCTTTTAGAATCAAAGATTTTAGATTTTCATCAGTATAATTATCAGAGATGATAGCATCTACATAACCGATCTTATCACTATTCTTCAAAATGACTTCTTCCAATTCAAGGAGTTTTCTTGACAATGGAATTTGATAGTTGTTGTTTGCATCATAGCGCAGCTGGAATGTATTGATATGAGTAGCATACTGCCAACTCTTCAAATCATCGTCAGATGTCTTGCCTGACTTGTCTGTAATAGCCTGACGCTGAGGGATCGTCAGTTCTTCTCCCTTCCTATTCAACTCTATACGATAGCGGAAATAGGCTTGAAGAAGATTATTAATTTTCATTCGTGTGCCAGTCTCTTCAGGCTCATCTGTAGAGTTTTGGACTTGCAGGAAGAATGTGTCACTGTCAGATGTCAGAAGTCTGCGTTGCTGCTGTTGGAAGTCCTCCTTACTTACACCACCTCGCTTCTGTTCTTCTTCCCATGCCTTTTGTATGTCCTCATCACGGAATGCATCAGTTACATTCAATTCTGTCCCATCACTGTCTTCGGCATAAACATGGAAGAAATAAGTTCCATTCTCAAAAGCATTGTTCAAAGAAAAGGTAATATCACGATACCCCTTGTTGTTCTCTGAAATTTTCTTTGTCACAACATCCGTTTCCTTATAGAAACCATCGCCATTCATAATGGCAATGCGCACCTTCTTTAAGTCCTCATAAGCACTTGGCTTAGGTGAAAAATAGATCCTTAGCTTTACTTTTGCACCTTTGTTCTGGTCAATTTTCAACTTCAAATCTTCACCATCAATGGAAAATGCCTTTCCTCCAAGTTCAACCTTGGTCACGTGCAGCACTCCAAGTTCTGTAATATTCTTTAGATACTCATACCACTTGGAGAAATTCAACTGGGGATATTTGGATAATATCTGTTCACACAAATCCTTCCGATTTATCAAGCCATCATTATCGCGTAAGAACTTAGCGACTTCAGATTGAATCGTACCTGACTTAACAGGAAGAGAACTTATCCTATCAGCGATGGCTAAAGAATAATCAGCCAAGACCGTAGCACATTCATCGTTCTTGACCAAAAGCTGAGGAATATACTCTTTCTTGGATACAATGGTTGTATCAGGTATCAAGTTAAGAAGATACAACCCATTTCCAATGGCTTCATCCGAACTGCCGTTCAAAATGACATATAACAAATACTTTATTTTGTCTTGAAGAGACAAATTCGGTGCTTTGTCAGCATAACTGAGTGCATTTTTAACTGCTTGTTTGTCTGCTAATTGCTTCTCCAACTTAGAGAACAATCTTTCATCAAAGTCTGAGATACTGAGGTCTCTAAACGTAGCATTTCCATAGGAATCTTCAGCTGAAGTGAAACTATTCACAGGAATCAGCACCAGGATGGAGATTGTTAAATCATTACGTAATTCTATCAACTTTGTTGGCGTAATATATTCATGTCCTGTTAAATCCTCATCTTCTGTAAGGATATAGAATTGTGTCTTTGTATCTAACAAACACAAACGACCATAAAGGTCACGCAATACATCCATTGAGAAACCTGTCACTTTCATGCAGTTTCCAGGCTGTGCTGTCTGAATGCTTTCCCCATAAACCTCCATGAATATGTCGAGGATATGGTCATAATATGCTTTTATGATGTTCATATATTCGCTTGTTTAATTGTTGAACTTATATCTCGGACGGATCTTCTGCAGAGAGGAAGCATCACTCAAATCTGTGTAGAATCCGATTTGACGCAACTTGTTTTTCAAAGCTGTCATATTATCCTTAAAAGCAAGATGAGTTTTAATGTCTGCATCCCTGAAACGAGATTCACCAGTTCCGTCAATAATAAGGCCATATCTGTTCCTTATTTCTTGGGCTAACTGGCGTATGCTTAATGGACGTGACTCCAATTCACCATTATCTTTCTGATTCAAAACTAAGAGTTGAACTAACACCTCTAAAAGCTTTGAGCCAATGGCCCCACGACGAGTGTGCTTGCGACTTCGTCCATCAATAATTAAGGCAGATGACTCGTTTTTCATTGAAGATTTATCCAGGAAATCTCGTGAGAATTTCAACTGGTATGCAGCACCTACCTTCATCAAACATTGTACATACTTTTCAAGAGGCGTTTCTTCATATTGAAGATACTCTTGCAGCTCCTTTACATTTTGCTCAGCTTCCTGCATCTCTTCTGTAGTTTTTGCATTGTTGTAATACCGGTTATAGATATTTCTTAAACTAGCATTGATATCTGCATTATTCTCTACAGAAGGATTCTTTATCATAGATAATGCTGTGGCCACAGAAGCATGAGGAGTAACTAATCGGCGCATAACTTTTATAGAATATGATGCTCTAATATAGTCCATCAAACCATTTAAGGTCTTATCCATATCCGCACATGCAATAGGAGAAACACTGCTGTCAAGCTTATCCGTAAGATCAACAACCTGACTCCAATCGTCTTCAACATCCAATGTTCCTTCTTTTACCATTTTGGGAAGCAAATAAACAAGCTTCTGAAAATAAAGAGACAGATGGAAGCCAACTAAAACGCGAAGATAGTCAATGAAGACAGAACGTGGAATACTGTATTGATATGACAATAATCGCATGACATCATCACAAAACAGATTGGCCTGTTTCTCCAAAATAGGCTTGATAAGCATCTGTGAAGTTGAAACCTTTGTATCAATATCGACCAGCTTAATTAGATGTAGAATTCCTGCTGTATCAACATCCAATGTCGGACTATCGACAATCTTTCTACTCGCATTATCCCAGCCAATAGACAGATAATCTTTTAATGCTTTCATCACCTCTGGGCGTTGACTGAGCATTATAAAAAGCTGGTCAGCAGAATTATAGTCTCTGGTATGACGTTGATTTCGTATTCGATAACTTTCAAGATGTAGAGGTCTCATGGAAGCCACATTTTCTTTGGCTTTTCCTCGGAATACCATATTAACGAGACTGCTACGAATCCAGCTTTCTATCGCTTCTGGATAATCAGAATAGCCCTGAATCTCGCCATTGCCCTCCAAAACATGAAAATACTTCTTCAAAGACTTTATGTCATGAAAAGTACCTGTTTTCAACATAAGTTTTATTCGAGCGCCATTATTTCGCATCAACATGAACAGATTCACCAGCACATTGTCCAACGTGATAGCTTTCACATCTGATGCGAATATATATGGTTCACGGAAGGCTTTTTCTTCCTTATCAATAATTGGCATCTGCATAGCTTACTCCTCCTCTTTCTTTAAAGGTTCAACAATAAGTTGCATCGATTTCTTTTCCAAAGAAATTTTATAGAATGATTTCTCATTATTAGTCACGATGATTTCAGTATAAGTTTCACTTGCGAGTAGATTTTTGAATACTTGCAGTTCAATGAAACGTCCTCTCAGGTCACTTACGGATGGACTGAATCCATTCTTTATATAATAGAGCATTTCGTACAAATCCAAAGATACTGTAAGCTGAACTGAATGGTTTTTCTTGTATCTAAACACGAAATTCTCATGTTCATGTTCCAAAAATTCCGTAAGGTGTTCATTATCATCAACCATTAGGTCGAAGTCTTCCAACGGGAACCGGCGATAACTCTGTCCACTTGGATCATTTACCCTTGTTGATGAGAGAAGTAAATGCTTAGAGGAAATATCCGGATTCCAGCACCCCTCGCTGCATGAGATTGCATAAGCAAGCCTCTTTTTCTCGTCATACCAATTAGTGTTACTACTATTCAATATCTTATAGAAGTCACCTATGGATTGGTAAGGCATACGTTCCAAGAAATTCACTTTGCCTTCAAAATACTGATGGCGGATAAATGACTGATGACGAATTTTCAGGAATTCGATTTCATCAGGAGACATTTCATAACTTGGCCTTATGGTCAAGAATGTATTGAACTCTTCCAGCAATTGAGAAGTCGGACGAGAGGCAAAAGCCAGATAATCCATCTCATTCTTGACACGATAATACAGATCCCTGTCTTTATCAGGTATTGCTACGTTTGCAATATCAGTTTCCCTGAGTAACTTGACAATTCGATCTTCAGAACGTAACTCTGGGAACAGTTTGCTTTCTGGTGCAGTTATGTTGAAATACAAACGCATCCAATCCTCTAAACGAATACGCTCATACTCATACTGAAGTCCCAACTTATCTTTTTCATTTGTAGCATCATCAAGCAAACGCTTAACTTCCTCTTCACGTTGAACGAGACGAGGTACTGCAGCACAATTGTAATCACGGGTTATCAGCCATGCAATCATTGAACGTAGGTCACGCATAGTGATATGCACTTCACGCTTATAAACAATTGTTCTTACAATCCACTCCAAACGCTTGATTATCTCATTTCCAACAGCTGAGTCATTCAGAGACCTGACGTTGAAATTGATGAAACATTTATCCACTAACGGACAAGTCTTACACTGAGTCCACAAACGAGGTGCCGTAAGGGTCTTTATCTGTTTACGAAGAAGTGACTCACCATTCTCATCTAAAGCAGTAACAGAACGGAGATTCAAGTTAATTACCATGACACCATCAGGTAATTTGGTCACGCCTTCCTTGTAAAAATACTCATCAATAGCGTCATATAAGAACCTATGTTCTGGAGAATTTTCAAGGAAATCCATTAGACGACCTTCATTGATGGCAATAATGCGACCTTCAGAAGCGGCATTGAAATCCCCTTTTAATCCCTCAAACGGACGGAAGAATTCTTTCAGAACGTCGCTGTTCTTCAAATTTGCTTCATCCTGTGAGCCATCATAATTGGTCCGATAAACAATTCCATTCAGTTTTATACGTGCACCATTATGTGTATCATCGAAGTATTCTACCTCATCACTGCTTTGTTCTACTTGACGGATGAATGCAGTTTTACCATCACCAGCATTACCAGTAATAATCAACAGCCGATATTTTCCCTCCTTGATTGCTGAGAGTAATTGGGTGTCAAGTTTGGTTTTTGTATAAGTTTCTTTATCCAGAATGTTTTCACCCTTCCAGCCAGCACGTGTTCCGGCATTACCGCCTTCACTTTGGCTATATAAGCTATTGATGTAATCGACAATATGAAGTTCTTCACCATCATGATCAAGAACAAACACTTCTGACTTTTTTGCTATGCCAGCTTCCCCAATAACCTCCAACGCATCCATCATCTCCTTTGCAGTCTTGAATCGTCTTTCATGGCGAGTATCAATCGCTTTCATGACGAATGCAGCGAAATCAGGGCTAATCAAAGAATTTAACGGCGTGATGTCTGTAGGTTTCTTGTCAAGAACTGGTATTCTTTTCCCAGGCCAAGGATAGCTATGAGTAAGTAACTCATACAAAGTAACACCAAGAGCAAAAGTATCTGCGCTGTCTTCCCATTGCATTGTCTGGCCATTCATCAAATCTGGTGCAAGATATGGCCAAGTGCCAACCTTGTCGAGGTCGTTCACATTACTTGTAGCAATATTAAAATCGATAAGTACGAACTTACCACTTTTCTCAAAAATAATGTTTTCTGGCTTAATGTCACGATGCCGGAGGTTCTTGGCATGTAGATACACTAAAGCTGAAGTCATTTCATGGATGAACTTATAAATGTAAGGTAACGGGAAGTATTTGTCACCAAAACAATATTCCCTTATGTCCTTACCATTTATGAACTCCATCAAAGTATAGAACAGACCACCGTATGTTAAACCATTATCCTTAAAACGGACAATATTCGGGTGATTAACATCCTTCAAAGCATTAAACTCATCAATTGTAGACTGAGGTCCAACTCCCTCCTTGAATATCTTGGCAGCAAACATTGCACCCGGCTGAAGGGAATGAATGGCTTGGAACACTTTAGAGAAACCACCCTCTCCCAATTCCTTATAGAGTGAGATGACAGGAGTAATCATGTCACCATTCTTCAACTCATCCCATGCTTTAGCTTCCGGATGTTCCTCTTGATGGCCATACTTCTTTTCAATAGCTTCCTCAAAAATATAGTCACATATTTCTTCGATGTTTGACCAACGCTCTACAGGATCTTCAACAATGATACGGCTACATACGACATCAACCCACGATTCAACATTTGGATTCCGCTTACTCGGCATCATGTCCTCTGTTAAAGAGCCTCCTTTGGCTTTAAGCTGTAAGTAATTGGCAAAAGGAAGTTCACCAACCATCAACTCATAGACAATTACACCGAACGAGTATACATCTGACGAAGGAGAATAGTCACCCGTGATGACATCTTCTGATGTATATGGGTCTCGATCAAAGGCATCCATGCTGACCGATACATTCAGTTTGTCTTCTTCGTGTAAGACGTTGTACGACAGACCAAAGTTAGCCAAAGCTGCATGACGGTCGGCTTGCACATAAATGTTCTCTGGACATACATTCCTATGAATAACATTATTCTCATGTGCAAGAGCGAGAGCTTTTGCCAAATCGATAATGATGACTATCTTATCTTTGTCCGTGAAGGTATTTCTCTGCATTTCACTACGCAGAGAATGCTCTTCCATATAGTCTGAAATCACATAATAGTGATTGCCATCCTCGCTTGTCTGGCACTTGTTTTTGATAATGAGGGGTGACGTTGGAAGAGTTTCCTCACTCATCTCTGCATTATGCACCAACTTGTTATGACGTTCTAACTGCAAAGGTGATAACCCTGCTCGATCAAGAGCATAATCACGAACCTTCAGTTTCTTATCACTGAAGAATTTGCTATGGCAGAGATATTCTACGTAATCATCATTAGCTTCAATAATCTCTTCAATAATATAGTTGCACACCTCAGTCTTTTTCTTGTTCTTTGGCTCACTACTACCAACAAGATATTCTACAATTGCATGCTGAAGGTGGCTAATGGCATTACGAGACTTGTGAAGCCTGTCATTATCCATGATGTAGTCTATTAACTCGTCATCAAGCAAAAATGTCTTATTGTCACAGAAAGAACCGCTTTCAAATCCGGACTTATTCTGTCCCAAGGAACTCAATGTGACTATTGAATCAACCCAAGCCATACCAAAACGGTGGTCTTTCTTCTTCAGATAACCAGCCAGCAGTTTTCCTTTAAAGGTTGCAGACTTAATAGGATTAGGTTTTTCAGTATCATTACAGAACCAAGAATCATCATTTGCTTCCAGCCTGCCTTTGAAATCCTTGTTTTCAATGTTGTAAATGGCATGTGGTGCAATGACAAGACAATCATACTCCCAATACTGAACCGCACCTTGCGCATTCATGCTGGGGTATTCACCATTAGGGATTAAATAATAGCCGTCAGGAAGTTTCACCTCCAAGAATTTCAGAAGGCGTTCCTCACCGGCATTAACAGGCCCTGTGGAAAATTTAGGTGTGCATATTTTAGCCATATTTCTTTAGTTATTTAATTAACTGTTTTATTCTTTCTATCATTCTTTCGCCACGCTTTGGAATAAACTCGTTGCAGAATGCAATATATTCCTCTACGGCTTCCATATATGTGGAACGGTCAAGGTCTTTCATGTAACTCCAGACTCCTTTGAAAACAGATTTTGGCCTTCCCATATTATCAATGAATGGTTCAAGCATCATAGCATGGATGAATTTGATGAAACCTTCGTCGCCCTGATAGTCCACCATCATCTTCCTATTCTTATAAAGGATTCCTTTCAGGTGCATATCTGGCTTTTTCTGCTCTGTCATCACATTGTAGAGAGCCATCAAGTATTTATCCATGTAGCTACGGAACTTCGTGTTGGCCCTATAGTTACTCAATGACTCTTTATCGTTGAACTTGTTAGGCAGAACTATTAGATTTCCTATATTATAGGTCATGTGAGCACATTTCACTGCACGTTGATGAAGCTCTTCTGAAGGATTGAAATTCTTCAGTCCCTTGAAATACACATCCATGATGTTTGCCCCAAAGATGTTTTGATAGTGGCATATAGGCTCCAATCGGTAGTCATAGTGATTGAGCGTATCAACCGTGAGTTCTGGCCAGTCGCCACCGAATACTAACGAGACGATGGCCTTCGCTATGTTTGCACGTGAAATATCGTAGTCACCATACTTTCGGTCTTCCTGTAAAGATGAAAGATCGAAATCTCTGAGTCTTTCAATTTCTCCATCCAGTTTTTCAGCAACAAACTCTTTCATAAGACGGATGGCATAAACATCAGAAGACTTCTCTGCTTTGTCTTTTGCCTCTTCTGCTTTTCTCCTTTCACGTCGTTCAAACTCAGATTCATCCTGGTCTTTGGACTTATGATGCAGGCAGATTCCTTTGACATAGTTCTCTCTGAACTCTTCTTTCTTCAGCTTGTCGCACCCTTCACCCTTACCAATTATTGTTTCAGCAAAGATACATCCTTCACAGACTCTACCCTCAATACCTTTCCAAGGAAAATTGTCTGTCAGCTCTGTCTTGTAGTCAATATCGCCATCTTCAGCAAGATGGTGAACCAATTTGCTAAGGTTTGCCACATGCTCATCCGATGGTTCTGGAACTGGATTAACAGGATATAGGGTCAAGTCTTCACTCATTCCCACTGGCTGCTCCATACGTTTACACCATTCTTCATCGAAAGAACGGTCATGGAATTCCAATCTCAGTTTCTCATCCAGGCTCTTTCTGGCCATCTGCACCAATGAGGTTTCTGAACCTGTGGCTTCATCCAAGAATCTGAATGCCGTTGTACCATTTAACAGTATAGCGGCAGACATGGGAATATGCAACAAGAACACCTGAGTACAAAGAGGTGTTTCATACACATCCATCACTTTGAAGAAACTGTTAAAATGGAATGTTGCAAGATTCCATTTGGCAATATTGGGATTATCCTTAACCATCTGCTCAACTTCAAAGAACCTTGCAGCATGGGCAGAAGCGATAAGGAAACGTGTCCGATGGGCTGGCTTCAACAGCTTAGTGGTAGCATCCACAAAGAAACCGGCACGAATAGTGTCACCTACACGATAGATACGGGCTGCATCGATGGGAGCATTGGTGTCTCGGTAGAAGAACTGAAGTCCGGGCAGCACCCAATTGGCTAGGCTTTCAAAGAAAGAAGTCTCGTCAATATCCAACTTTTGTGGAAGATGACCACCTTGTGGGTCATAGATACCACCGCTTGGTGTAAGTATATATGGCTTTGTACCAATCTCTGCATAAAAGGCATCACTATCTTCAAGCCTTCTGACATGCTCAAATATCATAGGAAAGAGGATGTCGCCACTGACATGCGCCACTCCCTCTATATAGCGAGTTTTCGGATTGGTCTTTGACTTACGAATGGTGTTACCGAATACAAAATATCCATTTGATACTTTGAAGACATCGTTATACCAGTCTTGCAAAACGAGAGAGCCATCAGGACGCATGATGTTCTTTTTCGACCCTTTCTCAACTTTGTAATAGCCATCGCCCCACTCTGCTGCAAAGCCATAGTCAAAGTCGCCAACGTGATTACCAGAGTCATCTATTAACCCCCATTTGCCATTTTGATTGGCCACGGCCACATGGTTATGAAAATTGTAGATGCTACGATATTGTTTGCTCGAAGGAATCATGACATTCCCTTGCCTGTCTATTATGGTGGCATAATAGTTATCATCACCATCATAAGAAACAAGATAATGTCCTTCGCCCAATGGCTGTATGTACTTGTATCGGAGTGGCATAATCACATTTCCCTGCAAGTCAATAATACCACAACGACCATTGATAGCAGCCGTCGCTTCGCCTTCATGTACTTCGGAAATGTAGTTATAGCTTTTGTTCCTGTCACAAAGGACATTCCCTTTGTCATCCAGAATGGCATAAGTCATCCTTGTATCGGCATACTCCACTATTAGCTCACCATTGTCAGGCTTGACATAGACTCCTGCCTTATAGCAATGCTCGCCAATGAAAACAATCTGGTCATAAATGAAAGGACAAAGAGCCTTGCCGTCCCAGTCTGTCAAAGCCCACTTATCGGCTTTGCGAACGATTGCGGCATCCTCACCGTCAGTCTCACGGAGTTCAGAATAATGCATGTCTGGAGAGATAATGACATTATCCTCGAAGTCTTTGACTCCGAGGAAACCACGTTCCCAGAACTGAACTCTGCCATTATATGTCTTCTTTTCTTCGCTCATACAGTTCCTTTCTTCAATTGACGTGCTATCCATCCTTCATCTATATTCATGATACCCTCAACCTTCATACGAGGGTCGAGGTCACAAGCCAGACATTGTTCATAATACAGTTTCATTGAGACAGACCATTCCATCGACTCGTCATTCTCATTGTGGAATATGAATGTCATGGTGCCATCATCCGAAAGCTTCTCATTGTCATATTCCACATCACCAAAATATAATTCAATTCCCTTTTCTGCCATTTCGGGATGAACAATATGGGTAAGCATATACTTCATACGCTCAATGGCAATATCATTAAGACCTTTTTCAAGAATAATGATTTTCTCCTTCAAGCGCCAAAGCCCTGTCACATGACGATATAAATAATTATCCTGGTTGGGTAAGTTGGGGATGTCGATAGGTTCATAGTCGTAATCATCTGGTTTGAAGAAGTCAAAGAACAGCATGAAGTGATGAGTCATGTCATGATACAGCGTTCCATATGGCACACCTGTACGATGGCCACAATTGGGGCACGTATATATGAATGCCTCGTCACTAAAGACCTTTTTCCTCAACTCGGGATCAAGGTCAACATTCATCGACTCCCATAGGTCAAACTCTCCTTTAGCCTGACACTTCGGACAGATGATTTCTTTTTGGTGAACCTTTGACATATAATGAATTTTAATTATTCCACTTTTCTATTTCTTGCTCGACCATGGATATAGCCTTTAATTCTTTCTGATTGGCTTGATGGCGTTTAGTATGAGCTTCGCGTACAAGTCGATCTATCTCCAGCATCGAATTCTTTTCAACAATAGGTACAGGAATGTCCAAAAAAAGTTTGTTAATAGGATGACAGAGCTTTGTTCCTGCTTGAGTGTTTCTGATTAAACGGAATCCATAATCACTATTTAACCAGCAATACAAATATCCAGACGGTATCTCGTCATTCACTTTTAACCGCAAGAAATGGCTTGAAACATAAGACCCCTTTAAATCTTCGTTGGCAAAAACTGCTCTACAGAACAACTCGTTTTCTCCTAGTGTCCCATCGCAAGCAATTAAAATTTCTCCATATTCCAATACATTTTCAGGGTCGGAGCCTCTACTTGAAATCCATTTTCCCTTTACTATATTGTCAAACATGTCCTTTTGGTTTATTAGCATTATGCCATGACCAGGCTTCACTTCAATATTTGGCAAGCCACTGGTTCCATAGGTTCTACCCTCTTTAAGAGCATCTTTCAATGGTATGATTTTGCAAGTCATTGATGCTTTCAAATTTCTTATTCTTTCAGAATGATTGAAAGCATTAATCGTTGTTGTACCAATATCTTGTATGCTACGTGTAAAGCATGAGACTTCCCTCTGGTTACTTCTGTGACCGAAATAATCATAATCATCCGTAACTAAATCACGAAGGTCAGCTTTTCTTTTGAAGGTCTTCTCTGCTTTCTTTAAATCTTCAGTAGCCTCTTCCCTCAAACGAGCAGCTTCAAGTACTAACTCATCAATATCCTTTTGCAATTCATCTGGGAACTTTGGCACGAGTATATCTCCGGTTTGGCTTTCATTAATATGTTTTACAACACCTCCAAACTGTGATTGAGTTATTTGAAAATATCCATACTTACTTGCTAAAAAAGCGAATAAACATCCTTTACGTATAGTTGTATTAGATGGGACTATACGTATTAAATCATGAGTTGCTATCTTACCACAGTAATTCTTATTTGTATATGATACATTCCCAAGTGTTCCAGAACAAGTTATGAGAATCCAATCCTTTTCGAGCATTAGATAATTTAGCTCGGCAGCCTGTTTTTTTGAAAGGAAACGTCCAGTCTCTAAATCTGCACGAACCGTTTCTGATGCAGATAGGTATGGAATGCCATATTCTTGGTCACCAACAAACACACGTGAAAAGATGTTGCCAATAAAGATTTTGGATGAGCACTTTGATACAGGCACTAAACCATAAGGATAGATGCTGAGTTTTGCCCGAACACTAACACCTTCACTAAGATGTAGCGAAGGGTCTATTCTGTAACCATTATTTGGAACAGTAGAAATACTTATAGATCCTATTTTCATTGCATTCCCTCCAAATATTCTTTATATGCTGCACTTATCTTGGGTAAATCATCATCGACATGTTTTACACGTTCATTACGATAGCGAGCAATTTGCTCGCCTTGATGATTATAGGAGACCCACTCCTTCTTGTCAACAAACAAAATTTCTGCACCTTCTGCATCTCTTTCATAAACAACGTTTCCACGACGATCTTTACCAACTTTCTCTGCTATTGCCATGAAGACTTCGTACATTTCACTGTTGGGGTCAACCAATCTCTCCATTGCTGTCTTTTTCTGTAAGAACAACAACGAAGCCTGTACGCCCACCTGTGGCAAGAATGTTTCTACTGGCAAATCGACACTTGCTAAAAGTTTGAAGTGCTCCAAAATCCATTTGCGTACCACTTCGGTATTGGGATTGCCAAGAATACCATCTGGAAGAACGATACCCATTTTACCTCCTGGCTTCAGGAAATTATAGCACTGCTCGATAAAGAGAACTTCTGGAGCTGTAAATGCTTTCAGCTCATAGTTCTCAGCAATAGAGGAAGCGACTTCTACTTTGGAACCAAAAGGAGGGTTCGTAAAGATACAGTCAAATTTGCCCATTGCATTCTCTAATGAATAGGCACTGTCGCATGCATCTAAATCACCTTTCTGCTCCACGCTTTTTGCGACCGATGCCGTCACCTTGGGAACATCAGGAAGTGTACCATTGGGGTATTCCAATGAGTTGATATTATATATGTTGGAGTGACCGTCACCAGCCATCACCATATTCATCTTCGCTGCTTTCTTCAAATCTGGGTCAAAGTCGAACCCAAAAATCATATTCTCAGCGTACTCGCGTACCTTATCATTTACTGCATCCGTGTTTGCCTTTGCCTCCAACAATGCACCTTCAAGTTCCGGGTACATATTCTTTGTTATCTGACGGCGTACATGGTCAAGAACCATAACAATAAAGCCACCTGAGCCACACGCAGGATCAAGTACACGGCTATTGACCGTCGGATTAAGCATCTCCACCATACATTTGATAACATTACGTGGAGTAAAGAACTGACCGGCTTCCTGCTTCAGGGTGTTGCTTACAATGGTCTCATAAGCTGTACCCTTTACATCAACAGTAGCATCAAGGAAAGAGTATTTTGCAATTTCCGATGCAACATAAGCAACACCATAATCAGACAACGAGATTTCTTCATTACCTGCAAACACTTCACTGAAGATGGCATCCGTCTTCAGCTGCTTGAAGATAGCTTTGATACGCTTGGCGACTGCTGCTTGGCCTTCTGGAGTGTTGCGTTCAGTTACACCCACCCAGAACTGACGGTGGTAAGTCTCATTACGTTCTGCACAGAGATAGCGTCGCTTCTCATCATAAATCTTGCAGAATATCAGGTTCAGTAGCTCCCAGAAAGCATCTTTCTTACGACCTTCATTCCCGTAAATGTAATCATGGCAGCGTTTGAATGTACGAATCAGAGAGTCGTTGGCAGGTTTCCTGGGTTGTGAACGATCACCCATACGTTCCATATCTTCTATGGACTCGTCTATTCCAGGGAAGTCAGCAATATCGACAATCTTCTCATTGCCCACTACGTCTTCCACACGCTGACTAAAATGAAGTTCGTCACCATTCGTCCACAGACCGAAATCACATGATGATGCTTTCAGGGCATAGTTTAATGCACCTTCAACACCTTTCTTAGAATCGGACGATTTCACTTTGGTATCACATACGATGCAAATGCGCTCCAGATTCTCTGGCTCTTTAGCTGCTCCAGCACGGAATATGGCAAGATCAACCGTGACACGCTTCTTCTTTCCCTCATCGTCCTCAAACGAAAAAGAGAAATCACGTTTCATGTCACTCATTTCAAATCCATACTCCTCATTCATCTGGAGTATGATTGACTGTAGCATCTGCTCTTTGGCATTTGCCTTTTTCTTATCACCTGTAAGGACGCATATCAGTTCATCATCATTCAGAACGATTTCGTCTTTGATTATGTCAGCCATATTATAATACCTTGTTAGAAATTTGCAAAAATACTTGTTTTTGTCCGTAACTGGATGGTTTTACTCCATCCAAGTTAGTCCATCTTTTGTTTTAGGGTGTTTTAGTCCATTATTGCATTCTCAGAAGTTCTTTTACATCCACTTCCAAAACCTTGGCAATCTCCATTAGATTCTCCAAGTTTGGCTGAGCGGAGTTAGTACACCACTTGCTCACTGTTGCAGGGTCTTTCCCCAACTGTTCAGCAAGCCATTTATTGGTGCGCTTTTTCTCTGCAAGCACCACTTTTAACCGGTTCAAATCTTTATTTTCCATGTTACACCTTTTATATTTATTGGGTACAAAGATAATGATTTTGTCGCAAATATCGTTCTATAACCAGAAAAATAACGTCTTTGTAATCAAAAAAATGATTTTTCAGTCAATTATTATAAAAAAAACATGTACTTTTGCAATCAAATTAAAGTTAGTGTTATATAAATGAGCATCACAAATTGCAAACTTCAAAAGTTACTTCATTGTCTTAACACAAAAGAGAAGACGCATGAAGAAATGACATCTGACCTTATAGAAATAATTGGAGGAAAAGATTTTGTCAAAGAAGACATATCGAAGATTCTTAACGTCAATTTTCTTCCATTATTATCATCTGCCGTACTTTTCTCCATCGCAGATAAAATGATGACACTATACGGAAAAGAAACTATTAAATACTTCACAGATATAACAAATTACATAATTAGAAAAGACCCGAACACTGCATTCCATTTTATTATTCTCTTAATTATAGATAATAATGCCAGAAATCGTGAAGTAGGAAGGAACCTTTGGGATGAAATAGCTATATACACAAAGAATTTTGATCCCTTTGTGTTAACAGAGCAGCAACAGGCGTTGTTCATAATATCTATGCTTCAAGATATAGGAAACCCTGAGTTTCGTTTACCACCGATAATGCCTTTATTTAATTCTAATAATAAAAACATTAGGCTGATTTTGTATATTCAATTAACTAAATACTGTAGTTTCTATTTAGGAGCTGTAAAACAAATATTTGACAAAAGCCAGATTAGAGATACTGAGGAATCTCTGAATTTCAAAAAATACTGCGAAAACTATAACACATTTATTGAAAAGAGGATTAATTGTAAAGAATTGAATCCTCTCTATACACAAGCCGATATATATGAGGAAGCATCCAGAGAGGCAGGGAAATTATTAAAGGATATATCTTCCCAAATAGGTACAAACGATGAATTTGAAAGACTAGGATTTAGGAAAGTCAGGCTTGCACGAGGATATGTGTGGAGGTCACATGATGGAAGACTACAACAATTAGCCCATATAAAGAAATCCATTCCATACCCGGCAGGATTGCACGCTTTAAGCGCGTTGGAATCAACAGAATATATGCTTAAAATTAAAAACAATTGGGATCAAATACAAGATATATGCGACATATTATAATTCAAGAATACTTATCTTCACTTAAAGAAGATAATGAATTAGACTTTTTATTTCCACTGTTGCTTGACAATATGGGATTTAAAGTTATAAGCACCCCAAAGAATTCAAAAGGACAATCTCAATACGGGAAAGACATCGTGGCAATTGGCATCGATGAGAATGGGAAAAAATGGAAATGGTATTTTGAGCTAAAGGGCTATACATCAAAAGATATAACAGAACATACTTTTGGCATAGAAGATGGGATAAGAGAATCTTTACTTGAAGCCAAAGACATTGACTTTAAATCCTGTTCCATTCCAGGATTTAATGAATTACCTACAAAATATGTACTTGTCCACAACGGTGTTTTAAAAGAAAATTTTAGACAACGTTTTGAAAGCTTTATAGAAAAAAATTTTGAAAAAGACTCTTTTGAGAGATGGGGCATTGAAAAACTTACAGAATTATTCTCTGAGCATTTATTTGACGAATATCTATTTGCGGATGAAGAATCTTATATCTTAATGAAACGCACTTTAGTATTACTTGACACACCATCTGAAAATTATTCTTCTTTAAACAAACTAATACAAATTCAATTTAATAAGTGTGATAAAACTTCTAGACCGGAAGATCGCAAGGCTATTAAATTGTTCTCGTCGCTATGGCTTATATGCTCATTGATAGACAAATACTCAGATGAATATAACAACTTGACTCCATCAAAGTATTGTATCAATTTAGTAACTTTAAAATGCTGGGCATTTATCCTAAAAAAGAAGTGGAACAATAACAAAGCCATTGTAAGCAAGTTCACAAACCTCTTGAATTTGCAGATTGAAATATATTTTAAATACATAAATAAAACCTATAGTATTGCTTCTGCAACTAAAGGGCTCTATTCATTCGGCAAAACAGACACCGAATCCGTTTGTTATCCGTTAAGATGCTTTCAATACTTGAATGATCTCTTGTTTTTTTCCTTTGTATGTGAATACACTTGCAAGTCCAACAAACGTAAAGATTTAAGAAAAAAGCAAATACAATTCATCAAAAAAATTGTCGAAGCAAACTCTGGCTTTGACATGGCACTACTAGACACTAATTCCATAACTATCCTTTATTTAATATCATATATTGCTGGTGATGAATGTTCTGACGAAGATATAGTTTTTATTGACAATTATATATCCAGAGTCATTCAAAATATGATCATTAGATTCAGACGCAATAAAATGCTTCCAGAAATAGACGGTAATGAAATGGCATTAGCACATAGCCTTTACAATAAATCTGAAGACTACATAGATGATTCTTCTCTTCTCATTTTGAATCTAGCAGAAATTGTAGCTTGGCTAAATAATGAAGAGCTATATGAACTGATTAAAACACTAGTTAATGAATCAGGTGTTGACCTTCAAATGGTATATCCTATAAGCAATGACGAACTGGAGATTCAACTATTTGAAGGCGATGTTACACATAATGTCGCTACAGAAACATCCATAAAGTTACCTGAAAGCATTGTCAAATTTCAAAATACATTCAGAAAAGAATGTCAACAAATTGATTTCAAAGTTGATCATACAGGATTCCCATATTTAAAAATCTTGGCACATATGTTTTATAAAATCGATTTATTCCCTTCCGAAATCAATTTCAGTTTCATAGAGCAATAACTTTTTTGAAAGAATAAGGGAATCCACTATTCTATGGCATCCCTTATTCTTCTTATTTTTTGTTGAACTCCTGTATCTCTTTTATCATATCTTTCACGTCTTGGTTTACTTGCAGGAAGTTGGCATATAATATACGTTCACGCACTTCTGGAGAATCAAAATGATAGAACTGAGGGATAGGATAATTGGCATAGTCTTTCTCTTCCTTGGAGATTTCGTCCATATCGAAGTTTGTCTTGCAGAAGAACTTGCTGGTTTGAAACTCTTCTGACTCCTGGATGTCCATACTCCCTCCCCTACCTGTCTTTGTCTTTACGAAGTCGCGAGCCGTCTGGCCACATATCCAGCCAGTAGCCATATCAGCAATTTTAGAGCCTGGAACAAGGCTGTCCATGTTCTCATTGAGGTTAACGGAAGTTCTGTCACGGTCGATGGTCACACCCTTCTTCAACTGCACGACCTTACCGAAGATGTCGTTGGAGAGCCATTCAAGGGTTTCCTTGGCTCTGGCAGAACCACTGACCACATTACCTACAGTAGTAATAATCTTTTGCATACCTGTCTTGCCATAGTCGGCTTCCAACTGAGGCAGTTCCTGAAAGCCCAAGGCCACACTGACCTTATTGCTTCGAGCTGTTCCTATCAGACGGTCTATCTTATGGAAATACAACGTAGGCAGCTCATCAACGATGATGCTGACAGGAATATTCTTGCCTTGACCTGTATTGACACGGGTGACAAGTCGATTCAATATCAAAGCGTTCAAAGCACCAATGATACTTTCCATTTCTGGGTCATTGGCTATCAGTAGATAACTCGGATGTTTCGGGTCTGACACCTTCAAGTCGAAGTCATCACCGTCCTTATGGAAAATCCAATAAGATTCCTTGGTTGCAAGACGTGAAGTGAAGACACGCAGCGTACCAATCATACCTTCCAACTGCTCCATTGCCTTATTCTCAAATGCCGTCTTGAACGGTCCAAGAAGTGGTGCCACCTCCGTATCGGTCATCAGAACCTCAAAGATGGTTTCATAGCTTTCATTCAGGAATGACAGGATATGTGGCATGTCACTATATTTGCCCAACCAATATGCTGGAGTCGTTACATTACCCATTGCGTCACGAACAACACCCGTTGGTTTGATCATGCCTGTCTCTGGGTCAATAGTCTTGTCAAAGTTCAATTCCTGACCATTCTCGTCATAAGGTCTCTTCTCATAGTTGCAGAAGAAATAGATGCAGGCCGCAAGGAAGTTGACAGCTGAAGTCTGGAAGAACTGGTCACTACCTCCACCACCCTCTTTCTTGCCCTTCTGCAAGGATTCAAGAAGAGTCTCGGCTGTTTCACTGGCGGCAGCCAGATTGCCGATGTACTTCAGTTGGATAGGATTGACACGACGGCTGTATTCGACATTCACGAAATTGATGATGTTGAACTGACAGTCTTTCGGAGTCTTTCCAGCTTTCTTGTTGATACGATAATGATAGTACAGCTTCTGGGCAAGCGTCGGGAACTTGTAATCATAGACAACCATGGCAAAGCCTTTGGCACTGTGCTGACGGATAAAAGGCTCAATAATGGAAAAGGTCTTACCAGAACCAGGTGTTCCAACGACCCATGTACCACGGAAGGGATTGATAACATTGACCCATCCCTTGCGGAACTTTCCCTTGTAATAGTAGCGCATCGGTATATTGACACTATATTTGTTCTCCACCTTCTCCTCCATCTGCTCAAAGCTCTCGTTCTCGAAGTTGAAACGGTCTTTCAGCAAGCCATCCTTCAGGTATTTGGAGATATTGTCAAGTGC
>QWBY01000141.1_pt1 | contig 56993 bp, 42 predicted proteins | sample 1972471 | NCBI WGS metagenome assembly QWBY01 (sample SAMN09866722, study PRJNA288562) | Human gut metagenome isolate term6_stool, whole genome shotgun sequencing...
TACCTGACTCAGATAACCGGTTTTCAAATCTTTTATTCCTTCAATCGTTTGCCAACTTTGCCGTGCATCCTGACGTTTTTTGCTCCTTTCCTCCAGCAATGTGTGGTAATCGATCTTATGTTCTTTTCCATTATAGGCATTCCTTATCTCATTAAGAGAAAACTGTTATCAAGTTTTATTAAGCTTGCGGAAGTAGCTTAGGATTAGACAGATAGAGAGCTCGTGAAAAATCGTGTTCACGGATTAATCACGTGAAAAAGGAGTTGCCGACGATTTACTCTTTCGCGCGGGTGCGTTATCCCGTGCTGTAGGCAGCGCGTTTTGTGTCTCTTTCTCGCGCTGCTCTTGCAGGGCGATACGGCGTGCATCGTACGCGCCTGTGAGAATGTTTTTGATTGCAGAATCAACGGACACGAAAAAAGAAGGCGCGGGCGCATAGACGGCTTGAAAGCTCGCTTCCTTAACTGTTAGGTGCTGTTCGGTTATGAGCGGCTTCATTAGGCGGATGATGTGGTTAGCCCGCCGCTGCGCAATGGGGCTCTTACGAGTAAAGGGCTTTTTTCTTTTGTGCGTATACCAAATTTTTTCGGCTTGTTCGGGGTTAATGTATGTACGAGGCGCTCCATTGCGTAGGGTGAGGCGTATTACCTCTGTACGCGTGAGTAGTTTACTACGTTCCCCCAAGCTCTCTACCGTTTTTAAATAGACGCGGCGCAAATCGGCATCGCGCTGCAAACGTAACTCGTTTGCCGTTTTGTTTTCTCTGAAGTCTTTCATACACATTAGGTTATTGTTGCCTAATGCAAATTTACCTATTACAAACCAATTATTGCACAAAAGCTTGTAAAGTGTGCAATTTCTGTTTGTTTGTTTGGCTTGAACTCTGCTACAGAGCCTATCTGTTATTCTTCGCAACGGGGTAGTTTTTAATCAGTATATGCACTTTACCTTTACCACGGTAAAATGCAAGGAACCTATAATATGAACGACAAGACCAAAGAGAAGCTACCCGTTGCATCGGAGCCGGAAGAAGTACCCGAACTTGAAGGTATGGAACAGGACAAGGCAGGGGGTGATGAGCAGACAGAAGCCCCTTCGTTAAGTAACAGAGAACGCTTTTTGTCGCGTATGAAGGAGAAATATCCCGATGTGGATTATGATGATGAGGACGCGCGTTACGGAACCTACAACGATTACTTTGACGCGATGGATTCACGCACGAAAGAGCTGGAGCAATCGGACGAAGGTATGCGCAACCTATTCAGCCGCGACCCACGAGTAGCGGATATAATGATTGATATCGCCAAGGGGGAAGACCCGGCAATCGCTTTTTACCGCGCCTATCCCGATTATATCAATCAGGATTTGAGCGACCCCGATGTGGCAGCTCGCTTAGCCGAGGAGAACAAAGAGCGCATTGAGAAGTTACAGGCGGAAGAGGAAGAGAAGCAGCGCACCGGCAAGGAGCGTGAGGACAAGCAGCAAGCAGCCGGGGAACTTATTAGCGAGTACGCTACGGAGAATGGGCTTAGTGATGAAGAGATTGGCGGCATTGTATCGATGTTCGTTACGATAGCCAACGAGGGCATTACGATGGATGTAAGCCGTGAGACGCTGGAGCTTATCCGCAAGGGTTTAGGGTATGACGGTGATGTGGCCAAGGCACGCGAGGAGGGCTCTATTGAGGGTAGGAACGAACGAATTGGCAGAGAGAAGAAGCGGTTTATGGGAGATGGCATTGCGCATATATCCGACTATGACCGCAACGAGGAGGCTCCGTCCAAACCGCTGATGGCGCCTTCGCTGTACGATGCGGAATAACAATCAAATAAGACAATAAGAGAGTAGATAGGTATGAGAAAGAACTTTAAAGGAATGATGCTCCGCAAGGCGCGCTTCATCGACCCGAATGAGGAAGTGGTAGGTGGCGCCCCCTTGGTGCAAAAGGGAGAAGGAACAAACAAGAATGAGAAAGGCTTGGGTAGTGAAGGCTACACAGGCGGTGGTGGCGTAGCGGTGGATTCCATCGAGACGGTACAGCAGAGTAACAAGGTATCGCCCGACCTCATCAAGAATGATATTGATAAGGTGCTGGTGCATATCCGCCCACAGAATAATCCGCTTGCAATGGTGCTGATGCGTGCGCGCAGTAGCAAGAGTAAGACGCAAGCGTTCGAATATTGGCAACAGGATTGCTTGCCCGTTGAGACCACACTGAAGACGGCTATAGCCGCCGACAGTGAAGACGCTGTTTTGGATACGCAGAACAACAAGATGTTCTCCCGGTATGAAACCGTTTTCTTCCCCGAAGTGAATGGCTATGACGGAGACAAGGAAACACCGGAGAATTGTCTTGCCGCTTATATCGTTAAGAAAGACGGCAACAAGCTTTCGGTAGTTCCCGTAAACGGTAAGGCGGATGCGACCGGTGTAATGAAGTTCCCTGCGGTAGCGGCTAATGCGAAGGTAATCCGTGGTGGACGTGCTCACAACGAGCTTGATGTGCAGACCGCGCCCTATGCAGCTTACCCGACTAAGCTGATTCAGTACATTCAGAAGTACAAGGCGCAGGTGGAACAGAGTACCGCCAACGCGATAGCGGAAAAGAATGTGAACTTTACGCTATCGGATATTGAACAGGATGCTCTGTTTGATATGACGCGCGGTATCAGTATTAACTGTTACATCGGTACGAAGAGCAAAATCTTCGATACGGATAAGCACGAGGTGTATTTCTCCGGTGGTATCTGGGGGATGGCTGGCAAGGAGTTCCTTTACGGTAAGAAGAGCGAAGGGAACAAGTTTACCAAGGAAGACTTCATCGATATGATGAAGGAAAGCTTTGTAGGCAATAACGGCAGTAAGCGCAAAACGATATTCGCGGGTAGTGAATTTATGGCGCGCTTAAGCCTTTTGGATTTGGGCAACGATGTTCAGGTGTCGGTCAAGAAGCGTTTTAATCTTGAGTTTAACGAGATGAAGACGAACTTCGGTACGTTCGAAGTTATCTACGATGAAACGATGGACGTTATCGGCAAGTCCGAATGTGCGTTTATTGTGGATGAGGATTTCCTACGGCGTAAGGACTACGAAGGTATTAAGCCTACACAGATGCTTGACTTGCGTGGTAGTGGGCAGCGCGATGTGGACGCAAAGGTGATTACCCGTGCGATGGCGCCCTACTTGCAGAACCCGAATGTACATATGCGCGTTATCCCGAATCCGGCAGGATGATAATAGGGCAGATGTTGTTGCAGTTGATTTTCTGATTTTCTGATTTTGTGTGAAGAGGGGGCTATGAAATGGATTACTACCGGCTCATAGCCCCCTTATGCACACATATAAAGTTATGGATGCAAGATTGAGAAAGCAAAGGCAGTCAAAGCGGCTACGTCAATTAGAGCGGCAGCAAGCGCGCCGAGCTAAGTACATAGAGGGTTATCACTCCTGGCGCGGGGTGAACGATATAGAGGACTATATGGACGATGAAGATTAGATATGAAGCAATATATAGCGAAGAGTAAAATATCCCTCAGGCTTTATGACCAAGAGGGGCGAAGTAAGTTGTTTCGGTTTGCGCAAGATAGGAACAGCTATGTAGCCACTGACAAGTGGGAAGAGGATGTGTTGGATGCCAACCTCTCTACGGGGCTATACATTTGTGTTCCCTCCGCTACGGACGCGGAACAACCCACCGCACAGCAGGAGGAGACCCCTCAGCAGGAGGAGACCCCTCAGCAAGTGACGTCTGAGACAAATACAGATAAAGAGGAGCAAGCTATAGCGGATGGCAACGGCGAAGTGCGCGTAGAAGGTGTAACGACCCTACACGATATGCGCAAGTGGCTCAATGAGCACCGCGGTATTGCACTTGACACTTTATCTAATATTCAGATGGTAGAGAAGGTAGCCAAGGAGCAGAAGGTTGTGTTCCCCGATTACAGGAAGAAAGGTGAGTAGGCTATGGGAGTTCCGGACGAACTGTCCTATATCACGCACGGCGTTTTTACCATTAGTGGTGTTGTGCAAAAAGTACAAGCCTTGATGAATGAGCACGACAAGCTGAACAAGGGGATAGAAGAGACTGAGGATAGGGTTTACCTAACGGACTATATAAAGAGCGTACTGAGGGAAGCCCTTATCCTTGTGTATCGTACATCACCCATAGAGCAGCTTCCTGTGAGTAGTTACACCGGGAAAAATGTTACGCAGATAGATAACATCACGAAGGCGGAGGATATACCGTCCGGCAAGCTGTGTGCTTATTGGAGCCCAGGCAAGACGGGTTCGTACAATCGGTATTACCGCATTGTGCTTCCGAGAAACTACTTGTACTTCGTAGCGCTGAAGATGAAGGATTGGGTAAAGGAACAGACCCAAGTGCAAAAGCCGCGACAAGCGGGCTTTGCCGCTCAGTACTATGTATACTCGGAGGGGCGCAACCGAACACCGCGTATAAACCTTGTGCATACCTATACGGATAGGGATTGCTTGGAATGTCACCCCTATGGGGGCGGTATGGAGTACCTATCGATTGTGCAACTCCCCGAGTTTATTGGCGAGAAGAAACCGACTGCTCCCGATTGGAACGAAACGCTATTGGGTGATGATTGGAAGGTAAAGCTCCCCATATGGATTTACTACGCGTGGTGCTATATGGCGGCAGCCTTAACCTACTCGATATACGAGAACAAGGAGAGCAGTAAGGAGATGCGCTCGTGGGCTTTACAGCTGATTGCACGTGGCGAAGGCGTGAAGGCATCGGAGTATGGCAGAGACGAGATACCTTCCGCTTGATACCCAAAAGGGAGATATTGCCTATGAGGAGAAACAGGGTAAGCTTATTCTGTGGCTAAAGGAGCCGCAGAATAAGCATCTTTTGCTGGATGAGCTGTTTCAAAGCAAGGAATGGCGCGAGTTAGTTACCGGACGTTGGGTAGATGGTGTTTGGGATGTAGCCAAAACGTATGACGCAGGAAGCATAGTAAGCTATGAGGGGGCTTTGTATCAGAGCCAGATAGCGAATAACACGGCACTAATACCTACGAGCAACCCATCGGCGTGGCGCTGCGTAGTAGCCAAGGGCACGGATGCGCCCACGCTAACGGATATCTTTGAGCGTTTAGGCAGGCAGGATTTACGCATAGAGATTACGGACGACCACGATGGTATAGTAGTACTGACGGGCGAAGCGTTTACGGTAACGCTTGAAGCGAAGGTGCTACTCTACTTTAGAGACCTGAGTGACCGTGTAGTTATGTGGCGTTGGCTTAGGGAGAGTGGTGGTAAGGATGGTGTGCGCACCGCACGGGATGAAGAACGCGACCGCTTATGGAACGAAGCACATCAGGCGGAGCAGGGACAGCGATTAACAATACGTGAGAGTGACCTCGAAGCACCGCGTACCAAGTTTATTTGCTTCGCTACGATAGACAGCAGAGAGATTAGAGGCACATTTGAGATTAGCGAATAGAGAGAGATGGCAAGAATTATTATAACGAGACAGCCGTTTGCGGCGGTCATATCCATTAACATCACGGGTACGCGTGAGATGCAGTTATACAATATCGGCACGGGCGTTTATTCCCCGGACAGACGGCTTACGCCTACCGTATTGGAGCCGTGTATTCGTATTGTAGACCACTCCGCGCTTCTTAATCCTGAAGCTATCCTTACGCGTTTGGGGAGTAACATCAAGCAGGTATATGACGCGTGTAGCACGGAGCAGGAGAAAGAGGATTACCTTGCGCGTCAGATGCTGACCGGTATTAAGTGGTTTGTGAATAATACCGAGATAACGCCTTCGTACAAGGATATGCAGGTGAATGAATCGGAGGGAAGCAAGACGCGCGGGAACTTACGTGTATCGCGGAATAACTTACCCGACCAGACAGAGCCACTTGTGTTCCGCTTTGAGGGCGTACTGACAGACCCCGTTACGAAGCGCAGTGCCAAGGTAACGGGAGAGCGCGTATTGCGCCTTACCACCGAGCAACGCGGAGAGCTTACGGCGGTAATTGAGGAAGCGGCGCAGAAGCCTTTTCATCTGTATAAGCGCCCGGACAATGCTTTTTCCTCTCTTAAGCTCTTCGGGCAGCTGTACAAAGATGGTGTGCGCTTACCGACACTGAGTATGTTTCGCTTTTCGGTGCAGACAGGGGCAAAGGCGGATTGTATACAAGGTGTTTCGTTATGGGGTGGTGATGAAGACGGGGCATTTCGGGCAAGTAGCTGTATCCTATACGTAGGTGCTCTTATCGCACGTACGTTTGCGCCCGGAGGAAAAACGTTTAACGGAGGAACCTATTTATTGGCTGAAGCACTGTGTATGCCGCTCTTTTTGTTCCGAGAAGATGATGAATTGAAGCAAGCGTATAACGCGGATAAGCAACAGGGTAAGACTTCGGACACGTTCGACAGGTGGTTGTTTCTGCGTATGAGGAATAATAGCACCTTCGCCTTTAGCACGATGTTTGGGAATGCGAACTACGACCAATGGTTTGGCGGCAGTGCAGGTATGACTACAGAGGAGCGCGTAGCACGTTGTCCGAAAGCGCAACAGCGGATAGACCTCACGCAGAGCCCGTGGCAAGCAAAGCTCACTATTAAGGAAGGCACGTATGCAAGTGGGGATTGCCCGGTGAGTGCGAATAGCACGATACACATTACCGTAGATGTGAGCCAGTTTGGGGAGACGAACAACGCAACTACCAAAGAGTTGTTTACGGTGAAGTTCGACAAACTGATTAGCGGAGAGAGCACGCCCGGCGTACTACACGAAGTAAATGTAGCGCAGCTTTTGGATGCAAACGCAGAGCCTACCGCGATGCAATCCGCCACGCTCCCCGTGGCAACACTTACGGACAGAGTAACAGGACTAAGCTACAGAGTAGAATGAAGTACATAATAATGCCCAAGGCAACGGCGCTTCGTTGGGGCTTGATAGACGCACATACGCAACGATTGCAGAACGATACGCACGTTCTGTTGTGCGAAGAGGATTTGTATCCCACAGGCAAGCGGCTTGAGGATGCCGCCAAGGAAAAGAACGTACAGATACTGACGCTTGAAGAAGCGCTGGAAGCAAAGGATAAGTTAGATTTAAGATAGAGGAACAGATATATGGGACCAATGGTAACCCTACAAGGGGCGCATACGATTAGTGTGATTCGCAATGCGGTATCAGTAGTAAGCCGTTTGCAAGCAGAGAACTACTACTTAGACTTTTTCTACAATGGCACAACACCAAAGAGTGATTGGAGTAACGAGCCACGCTTAGTGAGTTTGATTGTAGATACGCCCCACACGAGTGGTGCGTACGGCAAAGAAGCATTCAGCAAAGTTGTGTGGAAGCTGAAGAGCGGTAGCACGGAGAAGACGATAGACCCCTCAGTAGCCCCCTATAAGGGTGTGTATGAGATTAACCCCTCGTCAGGGGGCAATTTCCCCTGCATTAAGATAGCGGGCAATCCGTTTACGGACGTGTTTCAGGATGTATCGGAGATAACGCTGAAGGCAGAGTTTACGATAAGCATAGACGGCACGGAGGTAGAGAGCAGTGCCACAATCGCGATGAATAAGCGACAGAAGAGCGATGAAGCGTATTACCCGATTATCATACGCGAGAATGGAGGTTACTTTGAGGAAGGCAAAGAGACCTTACGGATTGTGTTTAAGTTGGGGCGCGGCAGTGATATGAAGGACGATATCTTACCGCGCAGTGCGTATAAGGTAAGGCTGAAAGACTGGTCAAACGGAAGCTACTCGGCTACGCCCGTTACGATAACTGAATCGACCGATGACACGCAGAGTTACGAATGCAAGATTTCGGCAACGCTTGTAAACTCGATGGATGCATATACTGCCGAGTTCACGAATGCGGCAGGAGACAGGGTACTTGCTTCCAAGTCGTTTGAGCTTTATGACCGCACGGACGAGTATACCATTTACTTTACGGACACACCGGGCTGTACGATTACGTACGGAATGTCGGTAACGACTACGTGCAGCGTTGTGAAGAGTAAGCACCCGGAAACCCCGTTGGACAAGAAGTGGAATTGGACGTTGGACTATATGTACACGCCCAAAGGTGGCAAGGATGCTAAACGGCTAAAGAGCAGTGCGACCACGGTATCCAATGCCGCTACGGCAAGTATAACGGTATCGGGAAGCGACTACCAGAGCAAGACGGACTTTGACAGTACGATGTATTTGTTGTGCCAAGCGACCGAAGCGTAATAACGTAATAACGAAATGACCCCAAGAACAATTACCGGAGCACACCGCATTTACGTACTCCCAAAGGAACGCAATAAATCGGAGTACGTAGATTACTGCGCACAGAGCACCACGCTGGTAGAAGCGTTAACCAAAGACAGTTTGGTAGAGCACTTAATCATTAAGTGCAGCGACCCGTGGGGCTTTGTGTTCCCCGAGCAGTTGGTCAGTCAGACGGAGCGCGAGAAGCCGCTCCGCATTACGCTATTGCTTACGGAGCACATCGACCACGTACGGGGTAATTTGCCCCGTTGGGAAGAGTTCGTAGCGCGTGCACGCACGGAGGGTATGCTGAAGGGGCAAGTGTACAAGAGTGGGTGGCGGGATTACGTTGTGCCGCGTGGCGTATATGTGCCGAGCGGACTGATGACGCGTATTGCTTGTAGGGATAAGGACAAGTATCCAAGCAACTTTCCCGACCCCACGAAGGGAGGTAAGCAGGAGGACAACTTTACCTATCGGTTTATTACCGATGCATCGTTAGCCAAAGGCAGTACGGCAGAGGAGCTTGCACAGATACGTGCTTATTTTGGGGTTGGGGTAGACTTATCGCATTCGTTCAAGCCGATACGCAAGATAAAGAACGGCATAGTGACGGATACGCAGGCGGATATGTGGGTGTACGAGTTCCTATATGCCCGTCAGATGATAGAAGCGCACGGAGCATCGAGCGGTGTGTATATGAATATGCTGTATTGGCTTAATGCTTCGGAAGCGAACATAACGGATTTTTGGGAAGTTGCCGAAGCTACGGAGGATACCGCAAATAAATTAGAGAGCAAGTTAGACAAGCCCACGAACGGCTCGTACGTATTAGACGCGGAGATATCCGACCGAATCAAGGACAAAGTCACGAACGACAAGGATTTGCAAGCCGTTATTCGGGGCGGAATGGCTACTCCGCAACAAGTACGGGATATAATTGATAAGCGCAAATTCGTAAGACGTAATTTGCTGCTTAACACAGGTGCCCCAAGAGAGCAAAAAGGGTTGGCAGCAATCTACAAATTTGCTTATCCGACAGAAAGAGAGGGTTTATATTCCCTCAGTTTTGACTTTGTAACCAAATCTCCACCTATTGGAAGTAGGATGAAAGTTATCTTTGGCTACCAAACATCCCTACAAACCATTGGATATACTGAATATTGGTATCCGGGTATGGAACATGCCAAGATTAGGTTGAATGTAAAGAGAAGCAGCCAATCCACAGATAGGGCGGAATCGATATATATAGCCCCAAACGACGAAATTGTAGACGAAAGCGAACCAGGATGCGGAGAGTTTACTATCAGAAACGTCAAGTTGGAGTATGGGAACTCATTCACAGATTGGGAACCTGCTCCGGAGGACTCTCCATTTGAGAAGCTTGACACCATAAATACGGCACTAACATATGATATTGGTAGGGCGCGAAATAAAGCGGATGATGCGCGCTACTTAGCCGACAGAGCGGACAAAGGGGTGAAAAGTGTAAGGAAAGAAATCAACGACCTCAGACCGAACGTTCCCACAGAATTTGAAAAAGATTGGTTAGAAAAGATGGGGCAGATTCTGCTACCCGACAGCGAGGAGAGCAGCGGGCTGAGCATTGACCGCTCTGTGTTCTTACGATTCTCGGACGGTAAGCCCTCGGCACTAATCGGCGGGCAGATCGGTAAAGGTGCGGTGCTGATGGCAGGGGTGCAGGATTACGGCACGACTAATCAGAGTGCGCGCACGGAGATATATCAAGACGGCAGCGCGAAGTTTGGGGATGTTAACCTAAGCGACAAGACAATTACGCTAATGCCCAAATCGGGGCTACCACTCCGCGTTACCGCAGAGGAGGGGTCGTTTATTGAGAACTTCCTCGCAAACAGCAAGGATGATAGGTATATTGCTTACGAAAAAAGCTTTGTCGTTGTGGGGAAAGGTGAAGTACAAACTTATTCGTTTGATGTCGCGAATAACGATACCAAGCTGACAATTACCATTCCAAAGCTAACGAGTGAGGTATATCAAATCAATCAATCTGTTATCCTTACGTTGGATGGTGTTACGCTCGGGTCGTGGCACGGAGATACCAAATTGATACGAGAAGATACTTCGGGAATAGTTGGTGGTGGGGTGCACTTCCGCAAGGAGAACACACCGCTGGTGGTAGAGAACTTACAATTTGAACGATACCTCAGTAGTGGCTCGCATACTTTGTCTATATCGGTTACATCAACTGATACAAGGGACAAAGCCACTATAACCAAATTAACTGCCCATCTGTATTACGATGCATCGCAAGCAGAGACAATTCTCACTCACAAAGGCTTCCGCGCGTTTGGGGGGCAAAATCGGTATTTTGATATTGATTGGCGCTGGACTTATCGTGCAAAGGGGTATTTTACTACCTCAAACCCCTACATCGCCCGTGTAAAGGGCGGAATGCGCATAGACAGCCTGACGCTGGAGCAGCCGCTCGATGCGCCCGGGTGCGTGCTCGCGGGGGGGAGAGTAGAGAACGGTTACGTGAAGGCAAGCTTTGGGAAGTACAAGAACCAAAGAGGTGGCGGTGAACCAAAAGCTATATTTGACAATAGCGATAAAATTTACGGTGTCTTTCACTCCATCGGCAACACGAACTATACACCCATCGTAACGAGTTGCGCAGGGGCGTGGGGTGATGTACCGCAAGTAATTGGCGTATACGCGAACAGGTTTGACGTTAGGTTTATCAACTATAACAACGAACCAAGCGTTGGTTGGAACTTTAATTACGTTTGTTACAAAGGAGATTAGGGAGTATCTGATAAATACGGACAAAAAGAAAGGGGGTATCCGCTTTGGACGCCCCCTTTGTGTTATACGATTGTAGCGACACTTACAGCTCGCCTTTTTCTTTTAGTTCGTTCCATTTACCTTCACGGATTGGAATAAACGTATAGGCATCGTTGAAGAGCTTGAAGACCTTTTCGCTATCCTTTTCGGCAAACGCTTTGCGGATAGCTTTTTCCGCTTCCTCCATTTGTTTGTTTGGGATATATCCGATAATCTCACCTGCTGAAAGTCCAAGCGATGGAGTTTCTATTGCTAATAAAGTAACTTCTCGGTTTGTTATCCACGTTTCGTTTAACTCGTATTTGTAGGTATAGGAACCATCGGGCAGACGTTTCTCGGGTAGTTTCTTTATGACCATCCAAGGAGCCATTACAAAACGGCAGTTGGCATAATCTTTCATTTTCTCGCTTATTCCTGCTGTTCCTTTCCTGCCCTCGTTGTCCTTTAGAACAGCTTTAATAATATTTGCCACTTTCATTATTTGCTGAGGGGTGAGGTTTTGGTCTTTGGGTATGGGGGTTTCTGCTTCGGCTTTCATCGTGCTGTTTTTCTCAACGTTAAGGTACAAATAGGAATTATCATCAAACTCAAACTTTTTTTCTTTGGGGGTTGGCTTGGGCTCGGGTGCAGGCTTGGTGCCACCGCACGAGGAGCACAAGAGGGCGCACGCAACAGCGCACGCGGTGAGTAACTGTCTTTTCGCTTTCATATCATTTCATCGTTTAGTTTTTCTTACAGAGCAAAGGTAACATAAAATATGTAAGAAGTGTATTCCTCCACAGCGGAAAAACGTCTCAACGGGGTAGTAAAAAGCGGTATGCATATAGCGACCTTTACCGAGAAGAAAGAGCGAATAGCAATATATGGAGGACTACTTCAGAAGGGACAACAAGACGCTACGGATGGCACGTGCGGCGTGGGACAGCTTAGCGGCATTCCGCCGTGCGGCAGACCGCGCAGCGCGCTTTGTGTACGGTGACCAATGGAGCGACTACGTGCCGAATGCGTGCGGAGCGAAAGAGAAGGAAGAGGATGTAATCCGTGCTGAGGGCAACATACCGCTTAAGAACAACCGCATAGCACCGATGGTGCGCTCCGTATTAGGAAACTTTTCGCAGAACCAAACGGAGCCTGTGTGCATAGCGCGTAACCGCTCTGACCAAAAGATAGGCGAGATGCTGAGCGAGACGGTTCAGTATGTGTATCAGACCAATCACTTGTGGGAGTTAGACCGCAGAGGGTTGGAGAGCCTACTCATATCGGGCATTGTAGCGTTCCGCTCATACTTTGCGTGGGATGCGGAGAAAGACCGCACGGACGTGTGGACGGACTTAGTGAACTACCGCAACCTGATTGTGCGTGGTTACAACGAAGACCCCCGGCATAACGGCATAGACCTTATCGGGCAGTTGCACGACCTTCCGTTAGAGGAAATGGTCAGTATGTTCGCCAAGGGCAGTCCGCGAAGGGCGTCTGCCTTAATCGATTTGTACCACGGCAATGCGCGCAGCGGTTACGGAGATACTTTATGGGATGAGCAGTTTACGGGCGACCGGTACGAGGAGAAGGACTTCACGCACGCTAAGGATGACTTGGTGCGGGTAATTGAGGTGTGGACTAAGGAGAGCAAGCCGCGCTTAAGGTGCCACGACCTATTAGAGGGGCGGTACTTTTTGGCAGAGGTAGAAGACTTCGATGCCATTACGAAAGAGAACACGAAGCGAGAAATTGAGCAACGTGCCAACGGAGTGACCCGCTTAAGGCTTATCGAGACGGAGTGGATAGTAGACCGCTTTTGGTACTATCGGTTTCTTTCGCCGTGGGGCGATGTGTTGGATGAGGGCGAGACGCCGTATGCGCATCGCAGTCATCCGTATACCATTAAGGCGTATTCGTTTTTCAACGGTAAAATCAGCGCATTTGTATCGGATTGTATTGATGTGCAGAAGCATATCAACCGACTAATAATGATGCAGGACTTTATTATGAAGGCGGCGGCTAAGGGGGTGCTGGTTATCCCCGAGGAATCGGTATCGGATGCAATGCCTTTGGACAAGATAGCGCGTGAATGGAAGAGCCACAGGGGGCTTATTCTGTATAAGAGTAAATCGCCCAACGGAACCGCGATAGCGGCACCGAATCAGATTGTAGCGCCTACAGCTCACTCGGGCGTGTTCCAAATGTTGCAGACGCAGCTGAAGATGTTTGACGATGTTACGGGTGTATCGAGCGCGTTGCAGGGGCAGAAGCCACCATCGAACGCAGCCGCTTCGCTCTATGCAATGCAAACGCAAAACTCGGCTACACTGTTGGTAGACCTTATGGAGAGCTACCGACAGTGCAGGGAGGACAGAGATACCAAGAACCTACAGTTAGTGCTTCAGTACTATACGGAGCCGCGCTATATAGGTGTGGCAGGTGGTAAGATGAAGAACCGCTACTTCCAACCTGAGGATGTGCGAAATATAGAGTTTGACTTGTCGCTTACGGAGAGTACCACAACGCCTGTTTATCGTGCGATACAGAACGACTTCTTGATGGAGCTATTCCGTATGCAGGCAATTGACGTGCGTACGTTGTTGGAGAACTCATCGTTTGCCTATGCGGACAACATATTGCAAAGTATTGAGAACAAGCAGCAAGAGATGGAAGAAGCACAGCAGGCACAGCAAGCACAGCAGGCGCAGATGCAACAGGCACAAGCTCAGCAGGCGCAGGCACCGCAAGCACAGGCACCGCAAGCACAGGCACCGCAGGGCGGAGAGGGAAACATTACGCCCGAGATGATAAACCAATTAGATGCCGCGCTAAATGCTAAACAGTAGAGTAAAACACTTTCCCATAAGCGGCATTGAGCGCAACACAGACCCGCTGACCGCCACGCCCGGCGCGATGGAGGATTGCTTGAACCTTGCATTCCGCAATAAGGATGCGCTATCGGTACAAGCGGTACCGCAGACGATTCTTCCTGAGCGTGCAGGGAGAGCGTATAGCTATATACATTCGCTACCGAGTGGTGAGCGCATATTGATTTCGGTAGACGCGGTAGACACGGCGGAAGAGAACGGTGGCGCGACGGATGAGTTCGTACCGGGCAAGTCGGTTTCGGGGCATTATAAAGTTGTGGCGAGCCATCGCGCCTCAGCGGACGGTGCGTTTGAGCACTTTCAGGAGATTGCGCTGTGCGAGGTGCATTTGCAGAACGGACAAATAGCGTTTTCGTCCAACGGGAATTTGCTATTGATAGACTTTGTCAACGAGGTGCTGATACCGACCGCGAAGACGCCAACGATTACACAAGGGAACAACCAAAACAGGTTGCGCGTGATGCTACGCGATACGACCCAGGATGTTACCACGCAGTCGGGTTGGTTGGACTTAGGCGGCGAGAAGAAGCAGCTTGACACACCCGAGAAGTTGCCTGCGGTGTGGATAGAGAAGCGCAATGACGCAACGGGGAACGCGCTATACTACTATTGCGGACAGGACAAGCGGAGCGGCTTTGTATACGGTAGCGAGATAAAGGATAAAGAGACGCTGAAAACGGTAGAGGAGGTTCAGAAGACCGATATATCCCCCAAGGATTTTTCCAAATTAACCCAACAGCTGGAAAATAAGATGCGGGCGTTTGCCGCGCATACACGGCAGAATACCGCCGCTACGCAGAACGTGCGCCAAGCGTTATACCTTTGGTATGAGGATAGCTATACGGAGCAGTTTATACCGGACAACGCACCACTACTGAGTTACGAACTGAAGCCCGCATCGGCAGTGGGTGTGAAAATTACGAATGTAGAAGATGTAAACAGAATAAAGGAAGCAAAAGAGAAGGCAGAGGAGGAGAGAAAGATAATCGGAGCCTATAAAGAGATGGATAAAAAGATGCCATTGCCCGGTCTGCTTTTAGGAAAGGTACTTCAAAAAATGGACGGCAAGGTTCATCTTGCAGGTAAATTAGGCTTCCCCAAGGGAGATTTTACCGACTACTTGGGATTGTGCAAGGACTATCTACTGACACAAACGGACTATTTGTATGAGCGCATACTGCTGTTTGCGGTAGTGAAGCTTTTTGACGGCACTTACCTACATCCCTCACGCATCTATGACGTAGGTGCTTTGCGGTATGCGCAGTTGAGTTTGTTTCAAGATGCAAGTGAAGGCAAGAGTGAAGGCAAGAATGCAGAGGGAAAGGATACTCTTTTCTACCCTATTAGTTGCAATGGTCACTTCTATACGTTGGATTGGCTTAGTGCATCGTTGAACATACCTACGCATCTGAACGATGCGAAGCATTTACAGCTTATCGATTCGCTTGAGTTGTACGCGTTTCGATTTGACCCATATGTGCAACCTGATAAGAACCCTTATGCCACAGAGGATAGAGATGTAAAGGTTCTCTCCGCGCTCTTTGCGGATAGGGGCATTCTTTCAGAAGCTACCGATTTCCGTTTGGTGGCAAGTGCCCCATACCGAGACGGTGCCTTTCGTATCGAGCTGAACTCAAAGGGAAAGAAGGAGCTATTTAATAGCGGCAACTTCGCTTCGCTTTCTCCCTTGTTCTATCCATTAGACCGCTTTGCACAGGAGCCCGCGTTTGATTGGTCGCGCATTGTTCCGGTTAAGCATATACTCGCCAAGCGGTACACGTACAACCGGCGGAACTTTTTGTATCAGATGAAGGAGTTTCCGACCTTTGCGGAGTGCTTGCCCGAGTTCAATCCTATCTTTAAGGATGCTGCCGATCAGACGGAACGGAGCAACGGCATATTCTTTTCGGTGCGTACCACAGAGGGCGATACGCTGTATCCGATGGGGCGCAGAGCGTTTTACGAGCAGGGGTCGCTATTGGGGAAATACGGGTTGCCCTATTTCTATACCGCGATTCCGTGGATAGACGAGATTACTCTGTACGACAACACGAGGGAGGACAGCAGTTTTGACTTGACGCAGAACGGACTACGCGATATTTGCCCTACGTGCCGCATCAAGCTGTATAAGCACCCCGTGCTCCCCATTTCATTTGCGGAGGAGAACAATCCCAAATACCCGCTCACTTGCGTGGAGACTGAGAATAAGCTTTCTCTACGTTATCGAATTATTCCTTACCCACCACCGGCTCATCTAACACCCTTTTGGTGTTACGGAGCACCCCCAAGTGTTCCTGTCCCAAAGAATAGCGACTTCTTCCTGTGGAAAGAGCACACCGAATTTCACAAGTTTTATCCGGGTGCGTTAGCAGGATATAGGGATAAACCGAATAGTGTTAAGGTACTGACCACGGACAATCCGATAGGGGGCATAGCAAGTGATACGTTTATGTTTTCTGCCCCTGTACGCGCTCTTGCGGTACTACAGATGACCCCTGAGGAGTACCACTTTGGTTCGTACCCCACATTGGTATTCACTGGAAACGGTATATATGCCCTCCGACAGAATGATTCGGGCGAACACTATATAGCGGTTGTGCCACTATTGCCCGATGTAGTGACCTCGCGTAACGTAGCAGTTACACCGCGCGGAGTGGCGTATGTATCGGAGGGGCACGTTAAGCTGTACTTGAACTCGGCTACTTGTGTGAGTGAGCCGATTGCGTACGACTTATTGCCCACCTATCCGCGTCCCGATTACGATAGCTTACGCACGAAGTACAAGACATACTTCCCCAACTTCCCCACGGCAACGCCCTTTGAGGATAACTGTGTAGCAGACACCTTGCGCGGAGAGCCCGAGTTGTATTATGATGACCGTGACCACGTGCTTATCCTACCGTTTCCCAATCGCGTATCGTTGTGCCTAAACTTAGACTATATGCAGTGGACGCGGCGCACCTCGGGGCAGGTGCGTATGCTCACATCGCGTAACCGCGTATACCCGATTGCCGACAGTGGTGCGCTGCGTGATTGGGGCAGAGTGGGCGCATCGGGGAAGGTAACGCCCATTCTCTTGCAAACCAAGCCGTTTACGCTTGGAGAGCCTGCACGCGTTGAGGAGTTGCGCGTTAACGGCACCTCGCACCCGGCACACCGAGTAGTTACGTATGCGGCGAATGACCCCGCAGTTGTGACGTATGGTGAGAACCCGTTAGGTGTTTATGCACAGGTGATGTTATTTCTGTACGGCTCAAACGATGCTACCCACTTTACGCTGTTGGGTGCGCGCCATTTCCCTCAGCCGGAACGGCATCTCATATTGCCGCTGAACCGAACGCACGCTTTCCGCTATTACTCTTTTACGCTTATCGGTAATGTACCGGAGGGGAGTAGTGACTTCCTTTCGTTTGACCTTACCTATTCGACAGCCTTTACTAATCGATTACGCTAATATGAATCCTTGTGCTTTATATAAGATGGAGCGAAGCGAGACACCTTTCAAGCGCTCTGTACGCGTGGAGGTGCGCATCCCCACGGAGGTATTGCTTTCGCTTGCCGAACAACGCGCGCAGCGCATAGCGGCACGCATAGCCCCGGATGACAATTTGTTTGAGAAGTTAGCCATCAGCGAAGAGGACTACCACGCGTTGGTAGGCTTTTCGGAGGATGAGATGGCACTGAAGAGCGGCATTCTGAGTGCATCGAATGCGCTCAGCGTATCGTTTGCCGCTTATCGCACGGCGGTGCGTTTGTTTACCGAACCTGCGGATGGAGAGAAACGGCGTTGGCAAATTGATTGTCAGTTAGGTGAGGAGCCGATATCGGAGCCGGTTGTTAAGCCGATAGAGTTTGACTTATCCGCACCATACGATATGGAGCACTCGTTGGATGCCAAGGAGCGCGCGGATGGTATTATTAATCCCCTACGTCCTAAGCAGGCTGTATCGGTATTTTTCGCTGAAGCACCCGCTTCGCTTACGCGTAGAGACTTACCTACGCTGTATGATATACTGTTGGACTATTTCCTTACGGCAATCGTAGCGGAGCACTTTGCTACACTCCCTGCCGCACTGCGGAAGGAGCTACCGGAGCTTACCTCACCCATAGGCTTATTGGCTGCATTGCGTACGATGTTCCAAAGGGGTGCGATGGATTTGCCTAATGTGAAGATAACGCCACTCGGCTTTTAATGCCTATGGAGCGGACGTGCTTTAAATCCTTTGTGGCGGCATCACTTGCCTTGCTGAGCGAGTTCCTTGCCGATGCGGGTTGGTTAGCTGTGCTTGCCGTGTGCATTGTGTTTGTGGACTTGCGCTTTGGCGTTAAGGCGGCACACAAGCGTGGCGAAATCGTACGCTTTTCCAAGGCGATGCGCCGGACGGTAAACAAGATGCTGGACTACTTGTGTTGGATATTGGTAGCGGTAGCCGTAGGGCGCGCTATCGGTGTACCGATGGGTATTACCGTATTGCCGTCCTTAGTGATGTTGTTCGCAGTTTCGCTGGAGTTGGACAGCATCGGGTCGCATTGGATGGAGCTAAGGGATATACCGTTGAAGGACGACAAGGGACGCCCGATTAGCTTCCTCAAATACCTTATGCTGGTTCTATCGGGCAACAAGCACAAGGCGTTAGAGATGGTGGCGCACGAAGATTTGCCCGAGTTGGGAAAAGGAGATAGAGAAGAGGACGAGATAGATGACTAACGAACACTTTGATTTTGAAAAGGCGCGTATGAAGACGCCCTCACGCGGCGAGCGAAACAACAATCCACTGAACATACGCCACTCGGCATATAAATGGCAGGGATTAACGCCAGAGCAAAAGGACTATTCGTTTTGCTCATTTGCCAACATCTACTACGGCTTTAGAGCGGCGGTGCGCATTCTGTGTTCCTATCGGAAACGGTATGGGATGTTCCGCTTGAAAGAGGTTATCAGCCGATGGGCACCACCCAAGGAGAACAACACAGAAAGGTATATCGCGTTTGTGGCGCACGAAGCTTCGCTCACACCCGATAGTGATGTGTTTAAGGATGCGGATACACTGTACAAGGTTATGCGCGGGATGACGCTTATGGAGTGCGGATATTTTAAGAATGAGTGGCAAGCACCACTTTTGCAAGCCGTTAAGGAGACGGCTTTTAGACGGTGATGCGTAAGGGTATTATCCTATTCATCGCTTTTGTAGCGGTGCTTCAGTTCGCAGATTCGTGCAAGAGCCGTAAGACGGTGCAGCGCGAAGTGCGCGATAGTGTACAGATAACCGTTAAAGAGCAGGTACGGTATAAGACCGACACGGTAAGGGTTACGCTCCCCGAGGTGCGGCAAGAGCGCGACACACGCGATACGGTGAGCGTACTGCGCAATGCATACGGCGAGAGCACGGCAAGCATTACCGGAGGGCAATTACATCACACGTTACACCTTTATGGCGGTACACTCCCCACAGTGATGCGCGTACCGGTTTATTATCGAGACAGCATACAGGTAGCACGCGCCACGACACGTAGCGTTGAGACAAGTGCGCCACAACACACATTCCCTTTCCCGGCTTGGAGCTTTGTGTTCCTTGCCACCTTAATAATCGTCTATTACTTATCCCATAAAAAATAAAACAGCATAGAAACAGCATAGAAGCATATGGCACGAATAGAGAGCAGACCCCCTTATGATGCGAGCTTCCCGCAAGCGGGTAGTGGTGAGTTTAGTCGCATAGCTCAAGCGGCAAAGAAGCGTAGCGAAGAGAAGGCACAAGAACAGGCGCAAGCGCAGGAACGCGCGTATGCGGTTACTGAGCCTACGCCCAAGGAGGAAGCGGTGGAAGTGACACCCATTGAGGAGCCTACCCTCAAAGAACCGATAGCCAAGCCTAAGGTAAAGCCGATGCCTTTTCCGCGTGTTAGCTTTCAGGAGGATGCGCCACGTGCCGAGAAAGAGCAGAAGCCTAAGGCAAAGCCGATGTCCTTTCCGCGGTACGGCTTTCAAGAGGATGCACCGTGGGCTGTGAATGGCATATCGCCAAAGGCACCTGCTATCCCTGCAGTGCCACAGAAGAAGGCGGAAAAGCCGAGTGCCGCATCAAAGGAAGAGACAACGGATATAGGCGCAGACCTTGACCCACATATAGTAGCGGGGCACCGGGTAAGCTTTCAGGAGGATGCACCGTGGGCTAAGGATAACCCCTATGCGTTTGGCTTAGAACAAGGATTCCGGAACCAAAATAAATTCGCAGGGAAGTCTTACGAAGATTTAGATAAGGAAGCTGTTGTTACGTCCAATAGTCTAACAATGGGGGTAATAGGCAGCGACCCTGTGATAAAAAAGGAACTCAATCGGCGTAAACAAAGGCTAAACGACTTTACACTCATTGCCAGCGCTCCCGAGGCATTGGCGGAATATGGCATTACACTTTCGCCGGAGACACGTGCTCGGATAGAGAATGAGATTCGTTTAGGGACGGATAGCCTGAAGGACTTAACCCCACTACTACAAAAAGCAAAGAGAGTAAAATACGAAGAGGGAAAGGAAAAGCAACGTACTATTTCGCAAGTATCCGACAGAGCGTACCAACTGGAAAGGGAAATGGAACGTGCCGGTGCTACCAAGGCGGCAGACAAAGCTATGAAGTCGGACGCGACTATGGCGATGATGCTTCCTTCACCCACGAGCGCGCAGATATGGAAGACAACCAGCTACAACGATAGGCTCCCCGATACGTATAGGGCGGCAATGCAATTGCAAGAGCACGCCAACGAGCTTTCTCAATTGAATAAATCTTTTTTATCCAACCTTGAGAAGGAAAAGAATTGGGCAGGAGGTGTATGGGAAGGATTTAAAAATAACATCCTCACCCGTAAAGCGTGGCAAGACAAAGAGGGTAATACGTATGCCGCGAACGAGATGGCTCTTTACCGTGTGATACAAGCCTACAATAATGGGGATAACTCGCCCGAAGTAAAGAAAGTGGTAGAGATGGCAGCTGAGTTGAACAGCGCAGAAGCCTTTATGCGTTCCATACTTCCGAAGGGGTATGAAGCGGGCGAATCGACCGCCGGCTCTATCCCCTTTATGATCGATTTTATTGTTACGTCCGCGCTAACCGGTGGTGCAGGTGGGGCAGAGAAGGCTGCAAGTAAGGTTGGCGCGAGTGGTGTAAAAGCTTTAGCCACACGCGGGATACTCACCGCAAGCGGTAAGGGTACGCGCTTCCTTGAACTGCTGGCACGCTACGGACAGAAAGCCGCGCAAGGAGTTAAGGGAGTAGCTACTGCCGTAGCGGAGAAGGCTCCCGGCGTAACGCGTATGGGGGGACGCATCGTAAAGGATGCTACCCAGGCTGCGATTATGACAGCCACGCTGAACGCCCCTTCGGTGGCGAGTGATGCAGAGAGACGCGTTACCCCTATACCCTACAAATTGGAGGGTGACCTTAGCGATATTAGCGACTTTATCCCGATTAATGATGACCATATTCTGATGGAAAAGCGGTTTATGGAAAGGAATCGGAGTAAAGCGTTACGCAAAGCGTTCACCTCACAATGGATAGAGAACTATTCCGAGCTGGCGGGAGGACACTTTGATACCTATCTAAAGGCATTAGGCAAGCTGACCAACTTTTCAGGCACGGCAGCAGGTAAAGCAATTGCACGTCTGAACAACGCATTAAGCAAAGCCCCCATTGTGGGGAGCGTACGCAGAGCCGCCAATATCCAAGGGTTAGGAGGCGAGTTTGCAGAAGAAATTTACGGCGGGATGCTGGATGCGTGGTTGGTGGGCGACCAGAGTATGAAGGAGGTGTTCGATGCCAAGAATATGGGCACCACACTTGAAGCCCTTTTGCCAACGCAAATAGCCTTTGGCATTTTGGGTGGAGGGAGCCACGCACTTTCGTTAGCGGGGAATCAACGCCAATTAGCGAAAATCAACAAGCAACTGAAAGAAGAGTTTGGCGATACGGACGATGGAGGTAAGCGATGGGAAAAGCTTACGCTCAGCGAGCAGGGGAAAGTGCTTGATGGATTGACGGGCGTTTATCGGGATGCGATGCAGCGTAGCAATGAAGCCAAGGACGATGCCACGAGACAAAAGGCAGTAAAGGAAGCTACTTATGCACGACTACTATTTATGCGCCTCGGATTGCAGACACGGCGGAGTGTATTGCAAGGAGCAGAAGCGGAAGCTAAGCTGGAACAGACGCAAGAAAAGTTCAATACGCTAAAACAAGAAGCAGAGAATGCGTTAAAAGCAGAAGCGAACCGCACGACTACCGACCGTGCTGGGAATAGCGTTACGGTGCGCTACAACGATAAAGAGTATAGCGTATACAACACTGAGGGTGTAACGATAGGTCAAGATGAAAAAGGCGAACCTCGCGTATTAGGTAAGGGAACTTTGTATTTGCGAGCGCCCGAGACGGATGGAGGTAGTACGGAGATTATACCCGTACCGAGCGACCAGGTGGAAGTGGTAGCAGTGCAACCGAAAGAAGAGGTAGATGCCGCTATAGAACAATCGGCAGAAACAGTAGCGGAAGCGGCTATACAACCTGAGCTTGCCGCGCAGGAAGCGGAGAGCGCACCGATGGCGCAGGAAGCAGAGAGCATACCGACAGCGCAGGAAGCGGAGACAAAGATAGCACCCATACCGACAGCGCAAGAGGGAGAGACAAAGATAGCACCCATACCGACAGCGCAAGAGGGAAAGACAAAGATAGCACCCATACCGACAGCACAGGTATCGAAGCAGAGCGCACCGATGGCGCAAGAAGCAGAGAGCGCACCGATGGCGGAATCCTCAGAGGAGACACAGATAGCACAGGCAGAAGCTCAGTATTTATCCCCTGAAGAAGCTGCCAACCTATCGCCAGAACAACGCACGGAAGCGATTGACAACTTCAATAATAGCCTTAGGGAAACGGATACGGCAATAGAAAAGCTTGCTAAAGAGCAAAGGGAATACTTACGCAAACGCAATACGCGTAAACGTGCTGAGGAAACGGAGGAAGAGTACCAAACACGCAAAGCGGAAGCACGCAAGGAAACCGCAGGGGACTTGCAGCGAGTGAATACCGAAATGGCATTGCTCCAAAATAAAAAGGAGAATCTACTACGTTCGCTCACCGCATTACACGCAGAGGAGCAAATGGTAGAAGAAGATGCTTCGGAAGCGGACTACTCTGCCATAAACGACCTAAACGAAAACTCCCCAGCGGCATATCGTGCGCGAGGATTTAAGCTTATCGGAGGTAAACGCGTGCCACGACAAGGGCGCGTGAAGTGTTATGTAGGGCGTGCTATATCCGCACAAGTATCCCATACAGAGGAAACAGAGGGTGGACATTATGCCGTAATCGAAGCGGACGATTTACAACCATCGCATTTTGATGCTGCGGTCAATGAGCGACACTTTATCCCCGAAGCACAGCCTAAAGATAGAGCAACTACAGCAAGCTTTGAACAACAAGAAGACTTTGGTAGAGGACTGCGCGTACCCAATCTAATCTTTTCTGAAGCAAGCATATACTCTGGTGCGCCCGTAGTGAATTCGCGCGGTGAGGTGATACAAGGTAACGGACGAAGTGCCGGTATCAAGTCGGCTTACCGCAGTCACCCCGAATCATCCGGACGCTATAAGGCATTCCTTACGGAACACGCGTCCGATTGGGGGCTGAAGCGCGAAGACGTAGCAAGTATGAAAGCTCCGGTATTGGTACATATGCTTGATGTAGATGATGAAGAGGCGATTCGATTAGGTCAGTTTACAGATAACGATGTAACAGTTACGGGCGGTACTGAGAACGTGAAAAACCTTTTGCCCGAGAACGTGATACTGAAATTACCCGTAGAGAAGCAGGGGGAAGTCGCACGTATCCTATTTGCTTCAGATGAAGCGGATGGTGACAAGATACCCGATGAACGCTATTCGGCGGCATTCTTGTATTTGCATAAGAATAGTGCGATTAGCCTTGAGGAATACAACGCACTGTTCACGGCTAACTCAGCAGGCGCGCTTGTAGACAGTGCGCGCAAGCCATTGGAAGCGGCTAAACGTGAGCTTATTACACGACTATTAGGTAGTGTATTCCATAAAGTAGACCCGAAGCTGAGGGATATTGTGTTCGGGCGCAAGAGCGTACAGGGGATTAAGACGGAGCAACTAAACGCAATAAAGCGTTTACTTCTTACGGACTTCTTTTTTGCAACCAGCACGCACCAACAAACGCGTGAAAGAAACTTACGAAACGATATACTTGGCGCGTTACTGTTCATCTCTAAATACCCAAGCGCTGGCGACCGCATTGTAACGGCAGGTATGGACCCGCTCCGCACCTTCTTACGCAATCTATTTTCTGCAGCACCTGTAATAGCCGGTATGAAGAGCTTGGCAGAGAGTTTCTCGCCCGAAGCACTTGAACTGGCAAATCTCTTTTACAAGAGCCCCGAAGCAATAAATGCTTTTACCCGTAAGTATTACTCGGAGACCAACCCACAGATGCTTTTTGAGCAGTCGGAAGAAACTCAGAGCCTAAGCAAGGAGGAACTATTCCGCCAAGTATTCCCATTTTATCAAGAAGCGCACCGAATAGCCTATGCACGCAGAGAAGCGGCTTTTGACGAACCGCTTACAGAGCACTATGCACGAAAGCAAAGCGCAGAGCGTGGCGAAGATGGTTACCGCAAGACGGACTTTGGGTACGAACGCGGAAATAAAACGGACGGACAATACGAAGCAATTGACAAGAACGGCAACTATATAGAGCAGAGCGAATGGCGTGATGGCGTTCGGCACGGTGTTTCTACACTTTACTATTCAAACGGCAACGCAAAGGCTGAAGGACGCTTTTTTAAGGGAGCGCGTGCAGGTGCTTTTACCGAATACAATAATCGTGGTCAGCTGATACGACACTTCACCTTCCCAAGAGACGGCAGAAGCACTACAGGCGTTTATACAGACTTCTATCAAAACGAATCGCATTCGGTAGAAGCTTGTATTAAGACCAATGGGGTATATCGTGATGGAGAGCGCGATGGCGTATGGAAGCATTACGACAAGGAGGGCAACCTCATCCTTACAGAAACTTACAGCCACGGCGCATTGCAAGGAAGCTACACGAAATTGCAACCTATAAAGGATGGCTTTGGCAGTCAAGTACACGCTGAGTATGCTAACGGACATCCGGAAGGACGCTACGTAGAGATGCAAGATGGTAGTGAGGTGATTAAGTTTAACGGCAGTATCGTAAACGGTAAGTTTATCGGTAAGCGCGGTGGAAGCGGACATCTTGATTTAGGAGAATCGACCCCATATGTATTAGGAGAACCTATACACACTACGTTTGATATATCTACAGATGCATTTGAACAGGGAGAACAGGAGGAAGTTGTGCCCATCTCTACCGTTAAGGACATCAATCCCACTATAGAAGCAAAAACACCCAAAGCTGAAGGGGCGGAACCTACCGCAGAAATGGAAGCGAAGAGCGCACCGATGACGCAATCATCTGAGGCAACGCAGGTAGCACCTAAAGAGGAAGCAGCGCAGACAGGAACTGACCATCTATTGACAGGAGAGCGTACGAAGTCGGTTGGCAACGCGCCTGTGGTTATGCAAAACAGAGAGGGGAACCGGATAACGTTAACCGACGCAAGTGGAAATAGCCTTACCGTACGTTTGAGCGATGAGAAAGACCGTAATGGGAAACCGTATGTGCTTACTTCGGACGGGAAACTATCGTATGGCGTAGTACCGGGCGGATTAGTCCCCGAGGAGCCCAAGACGAAGGAGGTGCGCTTAAGCTTAGGAAGCGACGTAGAAATGAAAGGAACGTATCGCTATGGGTTAGTGCATATAATGAAAGACCATTATGCCCAACTGAAGGAACTTGGATTTGAGACAGTAGAAGAGTTTATTAAACATGTACTGAGCAATATAGGTGGGGCAGTATTAGATAAAATATATGAGGGGAAGACAACTCACTTTGTTTTCACAATGCCTTTCCCCTCAAAGTCTCATCCGAGTAGAGAAAAAACAGATATTCTCATTGTGGAGATGTCGGATGGAAGCAATCATTGGGACATTATCAATTCGTGGCGTGCGGAAAATAGGTATATAGAAAAGAAAAAGAAAGAGGCAGAAGCAGCCGTACCCGCTATAGGCTTACCACACGCTACCAATGTGGCAGAGGGTTATCAGAACGGAACCACGGAGAGTAGCAATTCCGCCGTCGGGGCGGGAACTCAGAATCTGCCTCTTTCTGACGACAAAGATACGAAAAAAACTGAACCAAGCGATGTGCCCTTAGAGAAAGGAACAAATGATGCGGAAGCAGCGCCTACCGATGAAGCATTCCGCATTGGCAATGAGCCAAGTGGGAAGCGTGTAAGTGAACGCACGTGGCACAAGCTCGTAGACAGGCTCGGCAAAAGCGGGTTGGCGACTGAATTCGTAACGGATAGTAAGGCGTTTTCAGAGAAGCTAAACTCATTAAGGAGAAGCGAACGGGAACTTATCGGGGGTAAAACAGTGTTCGGCTTTGTGGACAAACGCACAGGAAGCGTGTATCTGAACCCTGAGACGATGGATGCGAATACGCCGCTACACGAGTGTGCGCACTTATGGAACGCGCTTATCCGCACCGCAAATCCCGAGCTATGGGCGCGTGGACGTTACCTAATTGAACAAAGCCCCTATGCGTTTGAGGTACGCAATGAGGAATCTTATAGCGGGCTGAGTGCCGAAGAACGCGCGGATGAAGCATTAGCGCGTGCCATTGCCGACCGCGGAGAGAAGATACTCAAGCAGTCCGGTATGCGCGGCTTAGCCCTACGCGCGTGGATAAGAGACGTGTGGCAACACATATTGGCATTCTTTGGCATTAAGAAAAAAGCAAAGACCCTTAATGACCTAACAGATATGGCATTGGGCGACTTGCTCAACGGGCAGGCAGAACGCTATGAGATACCCAAGGAGAAAGAGGCATCGCAAATACTATTCCGCATCGGCAATAAGCGGAGAGCGGAATACAGAGACAGGCTACACAAAAAGCGTACAGACCTATCGGATGTAGCCATTGAGAAAACGTTAGATGCTATTGAAGCCTTTGGGGAAGAGGAAGCGGGCGACAAGGGCGACAGTAAGCTGGAAACGCTGGCACTACATTGGACGCTAAATGGAACCATTGACCTCACCCGAGAGGCAAACGCAAAGAACTTAGATGATATCCCCGATAGCACGCTGGTACGGCAAGCTGCGGAAGCGGCACGGCGTAAGAAAGTAGACCCGATGCAATACGATTCACCGAGTACGCTATTGGATGATATTGCTGAAGGGATGACGTTTGGCAATCGGTTAGACCCAGACAAAGAGCCATGCTTTACAGCGCGACACGAGGTTCCGGGTACGGATATCGTAGTCTATGATGTAGCCAACAACAAAAAAGGACAACGCGCAGTACGTGCCTTTGTGGACAGCCATTGGGGTGTGAATGCCAACCCGTGGTGTCTGATAACACGTAATGCGGATGCGTGGCACTACTGGAATCATTACAACTATAAACAGAAACAAATTGCGTTCCAAAATGGTAAGTTGCTTGCTTTTAAGGCGTGCGATGAGGTAGGGAGTGAGACCCCTTGGTGGAATAGACAAGACAGTAGTTCGCCCGGTGTTCCAGGGCGGAAAGATTTAGGAGGAGGTAAATACCTTCCACTCGTTGTGGACGAAGTGACCGGAGAACCGATAGGCGAGGCGCAGAAATACGCATTACGCGGTGAACGTGGTGGCAATTTATACGAAGAATGGACACCGGACGGGGAGCATATTCTTCTCAGGGAAACGCACGAAGGTCCTTACAAAAAGACTTTTGAACGTTGGACGGAAGATGGAGTACTTGTAGAACGGAACAAACAGGACAGAGGACATCTGGAAGCAAAACAATGGTACCCGAGTGGACAACGAAAATACTTATCCATAGACACGGGACGTGGGCACGTTTCCTCATATTGGCACGAGAATGGTAACAGAGAAGAATTCCGTTTATCCCGAAATGGGAATATGTACATTGCTTCGTGGTATGAAGATGGACAACGCCTATCTCTTTATACAAAAGATGCCCAAGGGAATAGTCGAAGAGAGACGTGGAACACGAACGGACAGCGCAGCTTACTTGAAATTAAAGACAAGGATGGGAACAAACATGTAGAGCAATGGTACATAGATGGACAACGCCAAAGCATTACGACAAAAAACGAGAACGGATACGAACAAGAGGAAAAGTGGGATAGGGATGGAACTTATAGCCTTTACAAAACAGATGAGGAAGGGGCACGTCGCGAAGAAAAGAGATATGCGAATGGACAGTGTTCTTTTCTTGAAATCATAAACAAGGATGAAAGCAGTAGTTCAGAGACGTGGTATGAAAATGGACAACGCCAAACACGTAGAATTATATACAACGGTGGCGATAGCAAAGAGACATGGTACGAAAACGGACAACGTAAATCAATTGAAACTACAGACAAAGAGGGGAATATCCGTAAAGAACAATGGTACGAAGATGGGAAACGCAAGTTAATTGAAGCAAAGGACAAAAAGGGAAATGAACGTAAAGAACAATGGTATGAGGATGGCGGATATCTCCTTTACATCGCAGATGAGACAGGAAAAGCACGCCAAGATATTTGGTTCCCCAATGGACAAAAGAAACACTTATTGATATTCAACAGCATTTCAGAACAGAAATTCTCTGAGTGGTATGAGAGTGGGAAAAGAAAACTATTTCACATTTCCAGAGATGGCAATTCACGTGGTGCATACTGGTATGAGAATAGACAACGGGAATGGGTTTACGCCAAAGACAATGCAGGGAATAAAAGAGATGAAAGGTGGTACGAAAACGGCAAACGTAAGTACATTGAGATTGAAGATGCCGACAAGAAACTATATTGGAATATAAGTTTTGAAGAAAGTGGAAATGTCATATCAGCAGAATGCAAAATCAACAGGGGGGTAATAAACTTTAATTGGGAAAATGGAGTTCGTATTGATGATTCAATTTCTCAAGAGCTGAATGCAGAGGAAGCTTTGCAGAAAATAGCAGAAGAGTTTGAAAAACTAACCGGTGAGCCATTGCATTTCCCCGACAATACGGATGTGCAGTACCGCAAGGGAGCGCAGGAGAAAGAAGCAATAGACAATCCGCAGAGTGCGGAGGACGAGGTGGCACAGCACGAAGCATATCGGGACGCGCTGACTACGCAGTATGGAGAAGCGACACGCGATGCGGAAGCGGACAAGACACGCAAGCAACAAGTAGCGGAGGATGCGCTCCGCAAGTTGGGCTTAGAGGGCGTACCGGTAGAGGTAGTCAGCAGGGGCGATGTAGCGGAAGCGTATGCGCGTGATGCGATGGGATGGCACAACCGTACAACGGGCAAGGTGACTATCGTAGCGGAGAACAACGAGCTTGAGGATATAGAAGCAACCGTATTGCACGAAGTGGTAGGGCACCACGGATTGGAGGTTTTGTTAGGCAAGGAGGGCGTAGCTACGCTGACGAATGAGGTACTTCCTCTGATACCCGAAGCGGAACGACAACGGCTTGAAGCGACCTACGGAACGGACGAACAAACCATAGCGGAAGAGTATATAGCGGGAATGGCAGAGCAGTACACACCGCCGAGCGTATGGGCACGGATAGCGGGCTTTATACGTAATGCCCTTAGGCGCATCGGCTTCCGCTTACCCCTCACCAACGGAGACTTGCTGTACCTTACATGGCGTGGCATACGCGCTACGCGCAAGGAGCAAAGCAGTACGGACACGCTACTGCACCGCGCAGACGAGAAGCGTGTGATTGCCCGATGCCAAGAGTTAGACGATATTCAATTCCGCAAACCCCGTAAACAGATACTCTCCGAGCTTGCCGCAGACGGTGTGGATGAGAAGGGCGTATTGAAGCTCACGGAAGCAATGAATGAGCTTTTGGAAAAGCGCGTGTATAAGCTACGCGAGACGTGGCAGAACGACACGCAAAGCTTTATCGAGCTTGCGCGTTGCGTAGAAGCAGCTACGGGTGAAACAATACCCGACGAGATGAACATCGACAAGGTATATAACCAAAGCGCGAGCAAAGCGTTTGCACGCCAAGAAGAGACGCGAAAGAAGTACGACCAGATGATACAGGCGGTACGCTACTTTGCCCGCAAGGCGCAGCTTAGCCCCGAGCTAACGGAGCTATACTTCCTTGCCAAGCACGCGCCCGAGCGTAACGCAGAGATGCGTCGCAGAGCGGAAGAACTATTTGACCCAACTACACGCACCGAGGAACAGGAAGATATACTGAATGATTACTTCAGCAAGCTATTCCCAAATTGGAACAAGCAAAACGGAGACGCATACGCAAGTGAAGCGGAAGCACGCGAAGCCTTCTTGGGTGCACTGAAGGATGCGCTCACTACAAAGGACTATGCCGCCGAAGAGGCTATCACGGAGCGGATAGCGACCCTCATTAAGCAGGATAAGAAGAGCCCGTACAAGGCGATTACGGATGAGGGCAATCTACTAAACGCTTTTACTGAGGCGGTAGAAGCACGTGCAGGGCACCAAGATGTATATCACGTATGGCAGCTGGTTAACGGCTTTAACCGTGGCACCATTGAGCTATGGCGCAGTAGCGGTATGATTGATGAAGCAACCTATCAGAAGGTTACGGGTATGTTCGCGCACTACGTACCGATGCAGGGATGGAAAGAGAATACAAACCAAACTCCGTGGGAGTATAACATCCGCGCGCACATTGATACGAACCCGCTGAAGACGATGCACGGCAGACAGTCGTTACCCGGCAGTCCGTTTGAAGCAATGCTCAAAAGTGCGATGAACTCCATTGTAGCCGCTACGAGGAACGAAGAGCGACAAGCACTGTACTTCTTCGCCCAGAGATACGGAAGCGACTATCTATCCGCTTCATCGGCTTGGTACGTATTGCAACAAGAGGGCGATACGAAACGTTGGGTTGAAGCATACCCCGAAACGGTGACCCGCAAGACGGAGAAAGGCGATGCGATAGAATCAACTACTCAGGAGACGGCTGAAGCTTTCTTTGCCCGTATGAAGGAGTTGGAAGCCAAAGGCTTGGCACGACAGAGAACGCAGAGCACACGCCCCGAGACAGGCTACCTATTGAGCGAACGCCAAGAGCAAGAGCACGTTGTGCCGCTCTTCTTTGATGGGCAAAAGTATAACGTATTTGTAAATGGCAATCCGAGGTTTAGTCGTGCCGCCACACGACACAACCGCGCTTCAGATGCCAACGGAGCTGCGGATAAGTTGCTTCGGTCGGTACGCTGGTTTACTCGTGAGATGGGGCAGAACATCACCGGACGCAGCTTGAGCTTTGGTGCCGCCAATATGGTGCGTGACTTGTTGTTTGCTGAGATGAGTAGTAGCACGATATACGGCACACGCTATGCGCTGGCGTTTAACCGTGCCTATTTCACGGATGTGATACCGCTTATGCTGGGACTTAAGAAGGGCGACACGGCACGCCTGTACAACGAGTACAAAGCGAACGGCGGGCGGACGGGCTTTGCCTTTCTGACGGGCGACAAGCGTAGTGCACGGAGCACACGCAGCGCGTTATCGAATAGCTTAAAGGCGCGTGCAGGACGAGCAGGACGTTCGTTTTGGAACGCCTATATGAGCATTAACGAGCATTTGGAAGATATGAGCCGTTTTGCCGCTTATGCGGCAGCGCGTAAGATGGGGCTGGGTATTACGGAAGCGACGCATCGGGCGAAGAGTATTACCGTAAACTTTAACAAGCGCGGTACGGGCAATAGTCCTATGTACCAGTTCCTCTCTACTCTGTACCTATTCTTTAATGCGAACTTGCAGGGTGTAGCGCTGACGGGTAAGATGTTCCGCGACCATCCTTGGCGCGCCGCCGGGTGGAGCGCAGGACTTATTCTTTTACAACCGCTAATGACACTACTCTATACGGCATTGGCGACACCTGATGGAGACGACGGGGACGATGACGACGAAACGCTGCAAGAGAAGTACGACCGCTTACCACTTAAGGATGTAAACCCATTCCTCAGACGTAGCAATATCTGCATACCGCTGGGCGAGGGTAAGCTCATTAAGGTGCCGCTTAGTCCGGAAATGCGCGCACTGAATGGCATCGGGGTTACGCTGAGCGATATGCTGATGGGTCGTGCTACGAGCGGCGATGTGGCACTTGCCACCATCGATGGGGCACTGAACAGTTCTTCCATCGGCTTAGATGCATCGATTTCAAGCTTTACGGATGCGAACGAGCTTGCTGAGCGTGGCGAACGCGGTGCACTCTACACGGCACTGCGTGGTGCTGTGCCGAGTGCACTGCAACCATTTGGCGACATAGCTGCCAACCGAGATTGGAGTGGGCGGCGTATCTATGGCGAATCGGTATACCATCGTGGCACCCCATCCTATCTATATGCGGATAAGAGCACTCCGCGCTGGATGACGAACGCAGCCGCAGGATGGAATACGATGCTTTACGGACAGGGCGACAAGCACATCGGCGAGGTGAGTAACGGCTTGCTCAGCGTGAATCCATCCAGTGTGAACTACCTGGCAGAGCGTTACTTGGGCGGTATCCTTGAGTTCGTGACGGACATAAACCGCGCGACAGATATGCTTACCGATAAGAACGAAGGCAGTGTATCGCAAGCCTTAGGGCAAGCCCCTGTAACGAGACGCTTCTGGAAAGACGACCCACTAATGCAGGGAAGCGAAGCACGACGCAACTTCTACAGTACACGGCGCGCATTGCGTCAGGACATCGAACGAATCGACAGAATGAAGCGTAACGCAATAAACGCCGACTATAAGGAAGCTAACGAGATACGGAACTCTATCCGCACTTACTTAGATGGGCGTAACGAGATGCAGTTGCGTTACTTGGCGAAGCGATTTGATACCTTGTCGGACACGATGAAAGCACACGATGAAGCGTATGCGGGGAAGGATACGGAAACGCGCCTTTCCGTGAGGGAACGCGACACTCGCGCCATTGAGCGATTACTGAAAGAAGCGGAACGACTGGAAGCTGTCACTAAGTAAATATGCAGTAGTGAGTAGTCGGATAGGTTCGGCTACTCACTACGCTTTTAGTTCTCTAATTCGAATAGGCGTTGTTCCAACGCGCGGATGCGCTTACGCATCATTCTGTTTGCAGCGCGTAGTGTTTGGATGCGCTGTAGGTCGGTGAGCTTACGGTTGTGTGCGTTGCGGATAAGGTCACGACGGCGCAGACGAATTAGGTTGTTTCCGTTTATCGGGAGCATAAGTCAGTGAGTTTGATTACATTCTTTATTCCGTGCTGAGTTTGGAGCAAGCAGACGGGTGTATATACGTGTAGCTACTTGTGCCATCATTACGGGAGGCACGCTCATACCGCACACATACCGCGGGTTCGCCTCTGCGAAGTCGTAATCCTGCGGGAATGTGCTGATACATTTCAGCTCACGAACGGATAGGAAACGCGGGGCATTGAAATGTATCAGACAGGATTTTTTCGTCTGGAGGGTCGGGCATATCTTGTCGGGATATACATAGCTCTGTGAGTAGCCCCCATCCCTTCCGTGTAGTCTTTGATTTGCATCGTTTTGCGTGCGATCCCCATACTGCCGATGCTCCCACAGCGTTCTCAATCCAATTGCGCACACTTCGTGCCCCTCGTAGTCAATAAATTCATTCGGATATATTTCAGGCTCATTAAAGTCAAGAGAAAGAGATAGAAGTGGAAAGTCGCAATCGATATCCTTACGGAGCGCAACGAAAAAGACACGCTCGCGCCTTTGAGGAACGCCCATTTTAGCAGCATTCAATAAGTAGTGCCTTACTATATATCCTGCATCGTCAAACTCGTGGTAGATACGATTAACGTACTCGCACGCCTTGCCGAGCAGTAACCCCTTAACGTTTTCAGTCACAACGACCTTTGGCTGCAAACGCTTAGCGAGAGCGATGAACTCAAAGAAGAGTGTATCCAATACTTGCTTTACTCCCCCTTCAGAGAACACTCGTTCCTTTCCCCAATATTTTTCACGTACGCCAGCCATTGAAAACGGAGTACAAGGTGGTGACCCATCCAATATATCGAGGTTATACAAATCCGCAGGAAGGTCATCCCTTAGCCGGAATGTTTGTATCGGCTCACAATATGCGAAGCGTGGGGAGAGGTTACGCGTGTAGGCATCCATAACACGCTTGTCCGATTCACAACATCCGATGACATCAAAACCTGCTAACTTGTAGCCCATCGATGAGCCACCACCACAAGAGAAGCAAGAAAACACAGAGCCTTTATCAGGGTGTTTTATATCGCTAAGATTCCATTGATATGGGTACAAATGCGCTTTTGTGCGATTATACTGCATCTTATTTACTTGCCTCTGCTTTTAGAATTTCTTCAACGTATCGCACAATACGCTCGTACTCTCGCCCCGACTCCTCGCTGTCGCCATAGGCTTTGCGAATAAGCTCATCGCCTGTACCGTAAAAGCAACCTACATTCCAAAGGTTGTTGCTGCGTGTCCACGTGAAGTATCGACCGGAGCTCCACCAGTTCTTGAATACGATGTAATCTTCATCGCTACTTACGACTGCAAAGCCACGCAAGGCAGCTTCTCCGCTTACTTCTGCATCACCACACACTTCCGCATTGTCGTATACTTGTGCGCTTCCGCATACTTGTGCATTGCGGTGTATTAATGAATAGCCACACACCTTCGCACTGTCGCACACCTCGGCATTGCCGTACACCTTCGCTCTGCCGTACACCTCGGCATTGTCCCACACCTTGGCATTGTCCCACACCTCGGCATTGCCGTACACCTTGGCATTGTCCCACACCTCGGCATTGCCGTACACCTCGGCATTGCCGTACACCTTCGCACTGCCACACACCTCGGCTTTGCTGTACACCTTCGCACTGCCGCACACCTTCGCACTGCCGCACACCTTCGCATTGCCGTACACCTTCGCACTGCCGCGCACCTCGGCATCAGAGAATACCATCGCATCAGAGAATACCATCGCATCATCGAATACCCAGCAGTTGCCCTCGTGACTTAGGTTGCTTTCTTTTTTTTCAATCCAGCCCCCCTTGTCGCCTTTTCTTACATTGCCAAAGCTTCTCACGGCTACAATACGGTACAGCGTGTGCCCGTAAACTTCTCTCGTTTCGTCCGTGAGTTCGTACTTTCTTCCCATTGATTTACTTGTCTGCTTTTAGAATTTCCTCCACATACTTTACAATGCGCTCGTACTCTCGCCCCGCTACCTCGCTGTATGATTTGGCTTCTCGGACGAGGTCGGTGCTGTTGTAGAGGATGCCGTCTAAACACCAAAGGTTGTTGCTGCGTGTCCAGGTGAAGCAGCGACCCGTGTCCCACCAATTCTGAAATACAATGAAGTCCCTTGCACTACTCACATCGGCAGTGCCGCATAGCTCCTCGTTGCCGTTTAGCGTTACGTTGCCGTGTACCTTCGCTTTGCCGTGTACCTTTGCCGCACCGAACAGTATTGCTTTGTCGTGTACAAATGCGTCGCCGTACACTCTCGCACTCTCGAATAGCTTCGCAGAGGTGAATACCCTTGCATTGCCGTACACCATTGCAGTGTCGTTTATGGTCGCCATGTCGTACACCTGTGCATTCTCAAACACATGCGCATAACAGGATAGCGTAGCCCTGCCAGAAAGCTTTGCGTTGCCGGACACCTTTGCTCCATCCAGCATCTTGGCATTGCCGAACACCTGCGCAGTGCCGTACACTACTGCACCATCACGCACTTTCGCATTGTCAGATACCTTGGCATCTTCAAATACAAGCGCATTATCGTATACCCAGCAATCACCATCGTGACTTAGGTTACTTTCTTTCTCAATCCAGCCACCCTTGTCGCCAGCTTTTACGTTGCCAAAGTCTCGTGCTGCCACAATGCGGTGCAGCGTGTAGCCATTGATTTCTTTTGTCTCGTCAGTCAGTTCGTACTTCTTCATTGCTTCCTTCTCCTTTCCTGCTTGCCATCAGCTTTTAGGATTTTTTCCACGTATCGCACGATACGCTTGTATTCGCGTCCAGACTTCTTGCTGTCCTTGTAGGCTTTCTTGATGAGCTCTTCGCCAGTTCCGTAAAAGCACCCAACGCGCCACATATTGTTGCTACGCGTCCAGGTGAAGTAGCGACCACTGCTCCACCAATTCTTGAAGACGATGTAATCCTTGAGACTGTGTATTATCACATCACCGCATATTATCGCATCGCCGCCCAACCAACCAGCATCACCTACCTTTGCTTTACCACATACAACGACATTACCGCACACAGCAGTAATGCCGTATACCTCTCCACTTTCAAGCACTTTTGCGTTTTCGCTTACTCGTGCATCATCGTACACCTTTGCGTTATCTCCAATCCAGCAGGAACCCTCGTGGCTGAGGTTTCTTTCTTTCTCAATCCAGCCTCCTTTTTCGCCAGCTCTTACGTAGCCAAAGTCTCGTAAGGCTTCTATTCGATGTAGCGTAATACCCCCGAGTGTCATTGTCTCGTCCGTGAATTCGTACTTCTTTTCCATTATCTTTCGTGTGTTACTACTTGTGGGCGTGTCTGCGTCAGGTCGTGCAGGAAGAGGGCGAAGCCCACGCCTGCTAGTATCGTCAGCCCCCAAAAAACGGAGCCAGCTCTCGATCGTTGTCAGTCTATTCTTCGTCATCGTATAGCTTGTTGTATAGTCCCTCGTAGTAGTCCATTAGTGCCTTTTCGTATTCGTAGGCTCTCTGCATCTCTTCTATAGCATGCCCTAGTCGCCATGCCGCTTTTTGCAGAGATACTGTCGCTTTGGTTAGGCTGTCGTGCGCTTCTATATTTTCTAGATTCTCCTCGACTTGGTAGAGGTCTGTGAGGTGCACCATCAGCCCACTGGCTTTCTCTCGGAGCTCGTCTACTTCAGTCGCTATCTTCTTGAGTTCTTTTAGTCCTTCTTGTGTCATTGTCTTGTTGTCTTGCGTTACTACTTGCGGGCGTAGCCCTTATCCTTTCTTTACATTTCCAAAGTCTCGCAGTGCTACAATTCTATGCAGCGTGCATCCATTGATTTCTTTCGTCTCATTTGTCAGTTCGTACTTCTTCATCGCTTTGTTTGTCTTGTTTATTTATTCTTTTGGTTGATTGTATTCTGCTACAATGCGCTTGAGCGCATCGATGAGGTCATTTTGGGTTGCTTCCTTACGCTTGATTGCGGAGCAGACACGCTCGTCAATGGTGCCTTGTGCTACGAGTATATAGACGAATACCTTTTCGGTTTGTCCTTGTCGCCACAAGCGCGCTACGAACTGCTGATACAGTTCCAAGTTCCACGTAGGGGAGAAGAAGATGATATGGTTACCGCCACGTTGCAGGTTCAAGCCGTGACCAATGCTCTGAGGGTGCCCTATGAGTACCTTGACAGAGCCTTTGTTCCAATCGTTTATATCGGCTTCTGAATTAATTTCACGGGGCTTGTATGCGGCAAGCGCATCCATTATGCGTGTGCGCTCGTGCAGATAGTTGTATGCCACGATTACATTACCTTGAATGGCATCTACACGTTCTTTGAGTTCTTCTATCTTTTCGTTGTGTATAGATATGTATGGGCGCGTGGCGGAAGGTGAGAGCTCCGTGCCCTCTTCGTAGATAGCCCCACCTGCCATCTGCAAAAGCTTACCCGATAGAGATGCGGCATTGAGCGCGGTGATTGCATTGCCGTCTAACGTCGCTACTTTCTCCTTAGCTAAGCGGTGATACTTATTGAGTGTCTCTTTGGGTAGTGTTACGGGGATGCGCTCCACGACTAACGGAGGAAGAGAAAGCAAATCCTCCTTGCGCATTGAAAGACATATGTCGCTAATGGCACTGCGGATAGCCGCTTCAGCGCCCATCTTGGGCAGATACTCGTATACGACCATACCGCGGCGCTTGCCGGGGTAGAAGTAGCGTGCGCGATAGGCGGTAATTGTTTTGCCGAGCCGTTCGCCTTGGTCAAGAAGAAAAAGCTCAGCCCATAAGTCCATTAGTCCGTTAGGCGCAGGCGTACCGGTTAAGCCAATGACCCACGGCACGAAGGCGATAGCGCGCTTAAGACGTTTGAAGCGTTGCGCAGATGGGTTCTTGAAAGAGGAAAGTTCATCGAGAATAACGCAGTCAAAGGGAAGCTTGCCTTCGCACTCTTCCACAAGCCACGCGACATTCTCGCGGTTCGTGATATAGATATCGGCATCCGCCGCCAACGCTTTGCGCCTTGCTTGTGGCGAGCCGAGAATGCGTACGGCGCGAAGCAATGAGAGATGCTCCCACTCGGCTATCTCCGCTGTCCACGTATAGCGTGCCACACGGAGCGGAGCGATAACCAATACGCGAGAGATGCAAAAGGTATCGATTAGCTCTTTCACGGCAGTAAGGCACGTGGCAGTCTTCCCGAGACCCATATCGAGGAATAGCCCTGAGCGCGGGTGCGTGAGAATGTGCTGCACGGCTTCGCGCTGGTAGGGGTGTAGGTTGGCTTTACTCCGCATATCGTGATGGCGTGCAGTAGACATCAATCATCAGCGCTTCCGCTTCTTCCTTAGTGGATACCACGTATACGCGGTATCCCATAGCGCGGAGCCGAGAGTGCATCAGTTTTTGCACGATGCTTGGTTTTTTGCCTTCGCTCTTAATCTCTGCGAAGACGGCAGGACAATCCTTGAGCAGAATAAGTCGGTCGGGTAGCCCTGCAATGAGCGAGGTGTCCAACTTTATATAGAGCCCGCCGTTCGTGTTAACCAAATAGCCAAGGCTACGGTCGGTATCTTTTTCGTTTTGTTTTTTCTTCATATCGTGTGTTAAAAGGGTCGTTCATCCAATGCGGCAAATAGTTTTTGGTCGTCTTCGGTAAGCTCTTCAGCTGAAGCGGGTTGAGGTACGTTGGTACGTACGAGACAGCGCACCGCGCCATATGCCTTGTCGCGTTTCTGCGCATAGACGGCATCCTCCCACCCTTCGCAAGTGCGAACGATGTCCAATAAGCCCCGCACTTCGTAGGTGCTATTCTTGTCAATCGGGCGTTGAAAGCATTCGGCGAATAATTCAATACCGCTTATGCGGTCACGCAAGCGGCTACGTTCGGGCGGTGTTGCATAAGCGTCCGGTAGCGGATTGAACGGTCTGTCAAGCAATTTTTTCAGTCGGTCTGCTCTGTCCATCTCGTACCAATAAGCGGGTACGGGGGTGCGAAGGAAGTTTTCGATAAGGCTCTTGCGTGGGTCATCCGTACGATAGGCTACCTGTACATTCTTTAGTTCTTCGGTGTCTTCGGGTGTCAGGTAGAGCGATTCGCCCTGTTGGAAACGGTACTTGGCTTCAGCCCACACCTGGTCAATTTCGTCTTGCGTGAGGTCAAAGGACGGAGTAGCCACTTTACTCCCGGCGCACTCTATAATCCAATAGCGTCTGTTGCCCGTGTAGCCTGAAAGAATATCCTGCTCGTTTGTTGTAGCAAAAAAGACGCATTGCCGAGGGCGGGTTACCGCATTGCGTGCGTAGGCGGCACGGAAGGAATCGCTTTGCTTAGAAACGAAACTTTTTACTGCGGTTATTTCGGAGCGTTTGAGTGCTTGCAACTCGGCAATCTCAATAATCCATTTTCCCTGCACGGCTTCCATTGCTTCCTTGCCTTCCACTGTGCAGAGACTATCCGAGAACCATTTGCCTCCGAGACGAGCCAAGAGTGTAGATTTCCCTATCCCCTCACCACCTTTCAGTACGGTGATATTGTCGAACTTGCAACCGGGTGTATAGACACGCGCCACGGCGGCGCACAAACTTTTGCGTGTGAGCGTACGGGTTAATGGCGTGTTGACCGCTCCGAGTGTACGGATGAATAGTGTATCCAATCGGGGCTTGCCATCCCATACGCAGCGGTCGAGGTAGTCGGTTACCGCGTGGTATGAACAGCAGTCAGCGATGAAGTTATTCTTCTCATCTTCAATCACGCTAATATTGGTAATGCCGTACTTGCGCGCGATGTAGCTACGGAGCTGCCCATCGTCCGTGTCGGACCAAAGCTCGCCTATTTTGGCGGAGCTCCAGGGGAGCTTGCCGGCTATGAAGGTGCGGTCGGAAAATCGGTCGTGCTTAACGGCAGAAAAATTTAAGAAGCCATCATTACGAATAATACGCCTTACGTTAGCCGCGTTGGGATAGGGCTTTCCTTTTTTGTCACAATCCAATTGCGCCATCACGGATGCGAGTTGCTCTTGTGCTTCGGGCGTGTTCTCCGCACCGTCGTCATCATCGTCCAAGAAGCAAGCAGCACGTAGCTTGGTTACGCCGTCCGTTTGTGCGGCGAAGCGCATCATAGCTTCGTATGAGGGTAGGCGTGTGATATCGGTTTCGGTAGAAGCGACATCGAGGGTACCGAACTTATGCAGGCGGACGAGGTCAAAGGCATTGAGAAGCCTGCCTTTGTAGGGGTCTGTATTATGGTATGAGTATAGCCAAAGATTGTCGTACACAACGGCACCGGCTACGGAGGAGCCGCCCTTGTATGTGTATCGACCGGGAATGTTAGAAGAGACAAAGTAGTCGGGGAGGAATTGCTCTATAGCAGCGTCAATGCCATAGGCGCGACAGAAGTTGCCGACAAGACCTTTCTTTTCGCGTGGGTCTTCGGGCTTTGTGCCATCCGCCGTCCACGGAGTGGCGGTATGCTCTTCACCTGATGCGTAGAACCACTCGGCGGGATTCTCGGGGGTGTTGTAATATAGGGAGAGGAGCTCTTGAGGATTAACGGGCTCTTCGTCCACGGTAAAAAATAGGTATTCGCCATCGCAGGAGACACCCGGCAGATACATTAATTGCGCCGGGGAGAAGCTGCAGGTATCGGCGGCTTCGATATCGATTTCGCTTGCAAGGGCACGCGCCAGCGGTTCGTAAAGAGCAGGCTCTATGGTTGTGGTTAGGGGGAAGACGGCACGCACGCGCGGTTCCTTAGGGGTATAGGAGTGTGTAGAATAGACGGCTACACAGTGTTCGCTATTGCGCAGGGCATCAATGGTATCGGCAGTAGCGGAATCAAAATCAAGCGTCACCATACAGCGCGCTTCGAGTAGCTCTTTCTTTCGTTTATTGCCCCGAAACGTACCGGCAACGAAGGCACCCACATCCTTTACGGCGCCACGCTGCTCTTTGGACATTGCCGCGTACTCCGCCATTGTCTCAGCGGTGCGGCGCGGGGTAGCCAGTAGCTCCGTGAATTGCGCCCACGTATAGGTGTTACGCGTCAGGACAGAAGCACGACGCGAGGATGAGAAGGATAGCGTATATTCGATTGCCGACATAGTGTTCGTTTATTTTGTTTGTGGGTTAGAGGAATTATTGCGGTGCGGTAAGGTGGTCGGAGCCGTAGCCCCGACCACACACCACACAAACAATCACTCAGAATCAACCGAATGGATTTTCGTCTGTTTGTTCGTCCGTTTTGACCGCGCCAAAGGCACTAATCAATGCTTCCGTATCGAGGGAATTTCCGGCAGCTTCGCCGTCACGGAGGAATTGGAACGCATCGATGGAGATAGACACGCCCTTATTGCCGTTTCTGTCATAGGAGTAAGCACTAAGCGCGGCACGTCCGTAGCACCCCGAGTAGAGTAGCCCAGCTTCCGCGCGTGTGTTATCTACATTGAGTAGTAGCGGTGGGCGGTAGGTCTTTACATTCATAAAGAACATACCATTGAAGAGTGCACCTTCCCGCTCTTGGTCGCCATCGCGCAGTGGATAGTGCAAGAACTTTTTGGGGTTAATTTTTTCTCCCCACTGTTGCTTGGCGGTACGCAGAATGAGGTCTTCCATCAGAGAGATGGTCTCTGTATCCGTCTTAGGGATTAGGAGACATCCTTGATAGACTGTTTTCCCTGTTTCGGGTTGCTGTTGCCCCTGCTCCAGCGAGCTGTAGAGAAGGCGTACTTCGCCGGTCATTACGTGACTGTCGTCGATGTTTTTAGCTTTTACGTTTTTCATTTTTCTTTCTGTTTGTTACTCTTATTGGTTACACTTAATCGTTGAATGCGTTTTTAATTTGTTCGTTAGGGGTGAACTCGGCGCGTGGGTCGGTATCTGATACCAGCGTAGGCTTGCCCTCAGGCTTTACGACCAAGTCGGATAGCGGAGCGAATGCCTTTTTACCGAGTTCCTTCTCAAGGCGCGCCACGCTTAGGAGCTTTTCCTCCATATAGCGTTCGCGCTCGATGCCGAGTTCAGCGAGAGTAGCGAGTACCTTATCCTGGTCGCCCCACGAGCGGAGCGACCGCCCCGCTACCAGCTTATAGCCGGCTATCTTATTGCCTGCGAGTGCTTGGGAGAGTGCCCACTCTTCCACGGCTGAGAGGTAATTGCGCAGCGCATCGGCTTGCGCCAATATTTGCGTGAGTTCTTCGGGGGTTAGCTCTTCGGGCTTTTTATTCTGTGCCAATGCGGTCGCCACGGGTTCCGTAGCGCGACTTGCATACTGCGGACAGGCGTGGCGCGCCCGACAGAAGGTGCAGTGGTCACCCGCTACGCGTGTGCCCTCACCCTTGTAAGCGAGTTGCGCCGCAGGGTATAGGGTATCGTTCGCCCAGGCGAGTAGCTCCGCCACGGAGAGCGTTTCGGAGGATATGTTATTGATGCGCGGTTGATAGATGTGCGTGGTTACCTCTTCGATGGGTTCGGGGGTGTCGAACTGAAAGCGCAGGAGTGCACCGAGTGCGTAGATGCGCATCTGTGGGTTCCCCACGGCATCTACTTTAATCCCCTTGCCATACTTATAGTCGATGATATCCAACTTGCCCTTTCGGCGAATCACGAGGTCGCAGGTACCGAATAGGTCAGACGCTATATTGGGCATCAGGTTCAGTCGCAACTCAGCGTCCATCATCCCATCGGTGCCTTTGAGGTCGTAGGCATATGCTCGATAAGCGAGTGCGTGGTTGTACATCTCCCGTGTTACGGGCTTGGGAGCGCAGGCTGCTACTACATCCTCATATGTGGGGATATGCTTCGCGTCCGTACAGCGCACGAGGCGTTCACACACTTCGTGGGCGAGGGTTCCCTCTTCCGCAGCGGGAGAAGTGGTATCTGGGTAGGCATCCTCCAGCTTAGCGGAGGGAGTGCAGCTTAGCCAGCGGAAGGCGGCACTGGGCGATAAGATGCTATGCGCGCGGTGCGCGTGGTCTATAGTGTTCTGTTGTTCCATAGCTATTCTTTGTCGAGTTCGTTTTTGCGTTCGGTTACCCACTCGTACCACGTTTCGTCCGGGATTGCTACCTGCGATGTACGGCAGTAATCAATAGCCAGGCGGAGTAGTGTATTCAAGGATGCGCGCTTATCCTCCGGCACAGCGGGCAACTGTGGCTCCGATGCGTAGAGCTTAATCATCTGGGCTATACGGCTGTTGTCCATTAGGGTCATTGCTTCCTTAACCGATGCGCGCAACGCGTCAAGCGATACGGGAGTTGTTGTAGGGGTGGAAGCCGTTGCGCTCTGTGTTGATGTGGTACGCTCCAAGCGTCCTTGTTGCTCTTTCAGCCAGGCGGCGAAGGCTGCATCGGGTACTTGCGCGGATGCGGCACGATGGTACTCGGTAGCGGCACAGAGTAGCGTGATTAAGTCGGCACGCTTATCCGCAGGCACTTCGGGGAGTAGTGGCTTAGGCGCGAATAGCTTAATCAGCATCGCTATGCGTGCATTCGGGACAAAGGCAGTAGCATCCTTCACGGTACGGCGGAGCGTATCAAGAGAGGGCTCTTCAGCTGTTTGTTCTCCCTTTGCCTTGGGTGCTTCCTTTGCCTTGGGTGCTTCCTTTGCCTTGGGTGCTTCCTTTGTCTTAGGTGCTCCTTTCGCCTTAGGCGCACTTTCTTTTTTCGGCTGAGTTGTTATACTCTTTTCTTGCGCGGACGCGTCTGCGTTCGTTTCTGCAAGTCTGTTGACTACGTGTTGCGGCTCCGTGTGTATCAGCGCATCGGATTCGGGGAGTACCCCATCCAGCAGTGTGCTTGCCACCATAAGCGCAATGTCGAGGTCGGCACTGAGGGATACGTAGTTGAGGGGCTCCATATTCTGTAGGATGCCCGACGGCTCGTACTTACGCACCATTGCGTAGATTATTTCCTTTGGTAGCCGTTCAGCGGCATCGGATAGTCGCCGCATCATACCCGCTGCTGAGAGCAGGTCTTCGGCAGAGCATTGCTCCGGGGTCAATAGCCCGGCACGGAGTAGATGCATTACGCGGAGGGCATCCTCACGCGGTACGCGCAGCGTTACAGTAGCTGCGGTTTGGTTGTTTTCTTGTTGCATATTGTGTGACTGTTATAGGGTTGTTTGTATAGAGTTAGTTAGAGGACGCGTTTTTCCTCGAGAAATGCGTCTAAGTCGGATAGATTGTAGAGCTGCTTATTGCCTATCATCACCATACGTACCAATCCGCGTTCGCGCAGCTTGCGGAGGGTAAGCGTAGAGATACTGAGGTACTCGGCAGCTTCTGATGTGGGGAGGTACGTTTTCCGTACTTGGTTCCCCTTGTGGTCTTTTACGACGAATTTCATTTTTGTATACGGGTTATTTTGTTCTTTATACTTTGAATAAGCGCGTGCAGACGTGCGGAGAGACTACTCTCGTAGCGTGCACGGCAGACGGGGCAGAGGTCGTGCCCACGGAAGGCGGCATCGAACGAGGTGAGCCAGCCACGCCGCTCGAAGCGCTTACGGGCGTGCTGCTCTGATGGGGCGGAGAGGAATGATATATCCTTATGACACCTTTCGCACACTATACAATAGCGCTTGTATCCACGCGGCATAGGGCGAGTGTGGTCATAGTCTATTTGATAAATCATTGCGGTGTTTGAAGCGAGTAATTAACTGTTTGATATAGTCGTGCACAGAAGGGGCATCAGCGGTGCGGTCGTGATAGAGCAATACCGAGATAGCCACACAGAATAGTCCGACAATGAGGAAGGGCAGATTGTTATAGCGCAGCGCACACCATAGAGCCGCCACGGATAGGGGCACTGTGAGACACAGCCCCAGCAAGTTTAATAGCGTGAAGTCCTCCATCGGACGGAAAAGGCGCGGGCGACGAGGGGCAGGCTTACGAAACTGAGTTGTCATAGTTGTATTATCGGTTAAGGTGTTTGTATCGGGCATCCGTAGACGCAATATATTGCTCCCACTTATGTTGGCTCTCCGTGTCACGGAATTCCGTCATCTCTAATCCTTTATAGGGGTGTTCGGGGTCGCCAAAGAAAGCCAGCAATTGTTCCTGTCCTTTGGGAGTGATGCGGAAGTTCTTTTTTGGGTAATCCGGGTCAATAAAGCCACGTGTATCGGGCTTCACGAGGAACCCAAGGTAAGTAGCCTTATCGGTAACGCAACCACTCCTATCCACCAGCTTATTGCCCCATAGGCATTGGAACAGATGCTTCTCGGTAGCCCAGCCACCGGCGGAGCGTATGATGCGCACCATCTGCTTAATGGTGCAGTTGGCACCTTCCATTGCGCGCCCCTCAATCTGCGCGCGGAGCATATTCTCACGCTCGATGGCGCCCTGCTCATTGCGGAGCATTTCCTGCTTAAGGTTATAGAGCTGCTTGCGGAGGGATGCAATAGTATCGTCGCGCATACCGACTGCGTAATTATAGTTGCCGCGCGAAGCAGCAACTAAGAGGTTCGCTCTTTTTACCTTTTCGTCCGATTCTGCAACTTGACCTTTTAGCGCATAATATTCTTCGATGCGCAATTCCTCCAATTCCTTCCAGCGGAGGACTAATTTGGCGCGGGAGACGTCATCGAACTTAGTGGCGATAAACAGAACTTCCTCTGGCTTAAGCATATAGCAGGGCTTTTCTCTGTTCCATTGGTCAATGAATGAGGTCAATCCAAATTTGGATTGACCTAAAGCCATCCAAGAGGGTTCCATTTCGCGGATATCACGCATTAGGTGTCCGTGATTTTTGCCAATGATTTGAGCGAGCACGCGTGAAGAGATTAGTTGGTTGGCACTCCAGCGCGCATCAAGTAATCCATTCTTGCCTGATAATTTAATTTCGTTGTTTTCTGTTTTCATATTATTGCTCATTTGTTTCTTGTTGTTTACTCAAATGTGTTTTGTTGTCTACTCAAGTCCCCAGACATCTGTGATGCCGTATTCCGCGAAAGCGGCTTCGATTGTTTTTGCCTCGCTGACGCGCGGCTCCGTACGTCCGTATACGCGTGCCGTCCAGCCGTTGGGCGTAGTGATACGCAATGCGCGCATCAGTTGCTCCCGAAACTTCGGTACATCCCTCTGTGCCAGTTGCATATAACCCCGGCGGAAGCTGAACTCCGCGTTGTTTTTCGCACTGATTTTCGTCTCTCTTCGCAATTCCATTTCGTTCTTATCCAATTTCTAATTACATTTCATTACCTTTACCACCACAGCGTGACCAGCGATGAACGTTGCGCGCCATTTTGTGTTTGCGGTGGCAAAGATAGAACAAATATATAACATATACAACATAAATAGAACGATTGAAAGATGAAAGAGGAAGGACAAGTTGTTTATACAGCAGATAATCAAAGGTTTAGGAGCCTTTTGAAAGAGTTGAAAAATCTTGGGAAAGTGCTCAATGATTCGGATTTTGCCACGAAAACTGGGGTGAATAGGAGTTATGTCTCGGAACTTAGAAATGACAAAAGAGTACTTACAACTAACTATATAGAACAAATATATAACACCTTCCCCGAAATCAATCGCGTGTGGCTGCTCACTGGTGAGGGGTCTATGTTGACCGAGGAGCGCAATGCTGGCGTGCAGGGCAAGCATCTCGATGAGGACGAGTACGCGGCGCTCCGCGAAAAAGGGCTACCGCTCATCCCAGAGTACGCAGAAGCTTTCCGCGGTGGCAATGCCGGCAACCCTATATTCTATGACTACGTGGCATCCTATTGGTCGCTCCCAGATATTAAGGCGGATATGATTATACCCGTAGAGGGAGATTCAATGTCGCCCACCTACCCGGCAGGCTCTAAATTAGCGGTGCGTAGGATGTCGTTCTCACCGGACGAGCCGTTCGGTATACCATTCGGTGAGGCTTTCGCTTTCATCGCCCAGAAGGACGGGGACGCAGCGGTGAGCTATGTGAAGCGCCTGCGACGGCACAGCGACCCGATGCGGGCTAAACAGTACTGGATTGCCCACTCGGATAATCCGAATTATGATGATTTTGAGGTAGAGATTACGACCATCCAATCGCTGTGGCGTGTGGCAGCCAGCATTACGATAGGGTCGTAGAGAGTGTCACGATGCGGTGAGGGTGTCACGATGCCGGGTTTTCGCATCGTGACAGTGGTTAGCCCTGTGTGGGAGCCGATTTGCACCCCATCGGAGGGGTAAAGCGTCACGATAGTGTCACGATGCCGAAACAATGCGCATCGTGACACCCCTGAAAGTGGCTCTGAGAGCCGAAAGTCCGTGCTCTTGGCACAGTTTTTGCAATATATTATAGTACCGTGCGCGCGCGCACGCTACGCACTTATATGAGATTTTAAAATACAGGTCACCTGTATTGTACCCCCTTTTCTCCTCCTTGCTCTATAGGAATTTGATTGATACATCGTGACAATGGCTTGTAACTCGCTGTAATAGAGCGGAATAGGGGTGTCACGATGGGTGTCACGATGCTTTTTCTATTAAACAGCGATTATTTGCGTAAGTGATTGATAGAGAATAAAATAAGGTGTCACGATGAACGATTTTATCTTTACACTTTGTAAGGTCAAAAAATCGCCATCGTGACACCCCTATTTCGCATAATATGCGGAGATAAAATGAATAATATGCAAAAGATGCACCCCGCCTACCCGGCAAGGTGCACCCTTATTCTATCCGTATACGCCCCTTACTTGGGTACGATATCTAACTTGTATCCTAAGTAATCAAGGTACCGTTCTACGGTCGTGAGCTGTGCGGTTTGTTCGCCCCGCTCGAAGCGCGTAACCGCGTTGCCGTTACTGAACACTCCGTCCTTTGCTACTTGGTATTTGCTTATTCCCATCTCTTCTCTGAGGTCTCCTATGGTGCGTTGGAGTTCCTTTGCTGTCATTTCTATGCTGCTTTATTTAGCTCGCCCCGTTGTTGCCAATATCCAAACCAAAATGTAGTCCATTCTTCCTGCGTGAAACGCTTCTTTGGAAATCCTTCTTCGGGTACTTTTCCCATAATTTCGTGTATAACCTCGTCCAGCTTTTCCGTCACTCCGTCCTTGATGTGACGGAGGCTGAGGAAGCTCCCTATGATTGCGTTTGGTGCGTTCTGCACTTCATCTACCTTTTCCTCTGTGGTGAGCCGTGCTTGGATACCGTTGTTACGGATTTCTGCGTCTCTGAGTACCGCTACCAGTCGTCCTGCGAGGTACGCGATGTTCTTTTGTTCTTTGTTCAGTGCCATATCCTCTTCCTTTTTTGTTTTGTTTGTGTTATGGCAGGGCTGATGCCCTGCCTATCAAATACTCTAATTGATGTAATACCAGATTGTATCCTCTTCGCGTCCCGTGTGACCGCCGTCTATCTGCACGCAGGTAACATTTCCGTACATATCGGTGAGCGCTTCCTCAGTTCCTTTCTCTTTGATTGCGTCCTTCAGTTCTTCCGCTTCTTCTACCGGCATTGCATCGTTAATGCCCGATGCATCGTGCGTTGCGTTTGGCTTTTCCCAGTAGAGATGCCCCTCCAACCAGTCTTCGTCGTGTGCTTCCGCGAAATCTTCGTAGCTCGCGAAATGTTCCACCGTTATTTTCTTACCCATCAGCGCCCGCAAATCCATATCTTTCTTGATGTCATTAACTCGGAGTGTGCATACGGTTTGATATTCTTCACCGTCCCATTCCGTGATGGTGTACGGAGCTTCTTCATCATCATCGATGCACTTTCCATCGGCATCTTTTTCGTATTCCAGCTCATCGATTTTGTGCAGTTCGAGCAATCTGTCCTTGAGCTCTTCGATTGTGTTCGCTTCGTCTAATACTCCACAGCTTGCCGGTCCTTCAATTTGATACTTCATCATTTCGTTTTTCATTTTTCTTGTCTCCTTTTTTTTCTGTTCTTGTTTCTGTTTTTCTTTTACTGATGCAAAGGTAGTAAAACTTTTCGTACTACCAAACTTTTTGACCTATTTATTTTGACCCTTATGTGTAAGTGGCTTTATTTCAGTAAGTTACAGTGAGAAAAAAGTTTTCAACAACTCAGCCATCTTGCCGAGTAGCGCAATCCCCGATGCGCAATATTATATAGTTTTCGGGCGGATTGACTTAGGATAGGCTATAGATTGCACACTTACCGGTTAAGTGTGCAATATCTTGTAGCGGTAGGCGGAGAGAGCAACAAGGTAGCGGTAATGCCTCCGCAATGCGTATGCGCGCGCCCCGAAAAAGTCGCAATGAGGTAGTGGCGGTGTACTACTGACACTCTATATTTGCGGGAGTACATTATAGAGACACTATATAATATGATACCCATACTACCTATAATCGGATTGCTTAGTGGCATTGGCAGCGCGGTGGGCAATGCGATTGCCGCTCAACGTGCCAAGGAGGCGAGTGCACGTGAGACCGCTCGTGCGCAAGCCGCTATTGACCGCGCGCAGGGCGTAGCGGATTCGATGCACAATGAGGCTACACGTGCGTATACGCGTGACTACTATACGCCTGTGCTTAGTCGTATCGATAGCGCAGACCTGCTTAATCGGTACCGCCAAGCGGCAGAGCGTGCGCGCAGGCAGGATGCAGCGCGTGAGGTGATTAGCGGAGGTGCTCCCGAGGTAGCGGCAGCGCGCACGGCGGCTCGTGCCACGGGCGCGGCTAATACGGTAGGGCAGATAGGGCTCATCGGACAACGTGCCAAGGACGTAGCTACAGCACGCAAGCAACAAGCGGATAATAGCTACACGGCGCAGACGAGCGGATTATCGCGCACAACCGCCAGTATGGCGACCGACCTTGCTAAGTCGCACGCGACAGCCGCTAACAATGCTCTTAAGGGGATTGTCAGCGCGGTAGGCACTATGGCGGGAGCACTGACCAATTTAGGCGGTATGTTCCCAGCGACCAAGGCGGCATCCGCACCTGCACTGAGCACGGTGCCGGGAAGCACACCGCAGTTACCCTCTGTTCCGGGCGCGCTGGATGCGGTCAAAGGCGAGGTTCCCAAAGTTAACGACTTACTCAGTGCCGCATGGTAGATATTAATAAGCTGATAGATGAGGTGGTTGGGCAGGTTGCCACCGAGGAGCAGAGCGCGCCCACTACTACAGAGCCAACCACAGAGCCACAACCCACTGCGCAGTCCGCACAAGCTCCCGTAGCCCCTGTGACCCCTACACCGCCCCCTGCACCCAGTGTGCACAGCGTGGGCGATATGCCGATTAGTCACCCCACACCTACCGAGGATGCCGTACAGCCACAGAGCGTACCTACCTCCCTACCACCAAGGCAATATGTACCGAGCGCACATAGTATAGGCGATATGCCGATTAGTCACCCCTCATCCTATTTCTCGGCTGAGGATGAGACTGCGGATGCGGATACGCACACGGACACAGTGCCACCGAGTACGGAGCCACTCTATCCTGATGCACTCAGTAGTGGCGAGGTGCCAACTGAGCAGTCGGTTGTGGGCGATGAGGGGCAAGTACCCGAGCAAGCTCACGAGCAAGACGCTACGAGCGGACAACCCGAGCAAGGTGCCACGAGTGGACAACCAGAGCTGGTGGATATGGACGGCACCACACAGCCGGATGCTGATAACTCCGATGACCCTACCGCTCAATACGACAACGAGCGGTATAACGTACCGCGCAGCTATCAAGAGGCACTCCGCATACTTGACCTCCAACGCAGTAAGCCCATATATCAGAGCCTTATGGAGGGGCTTGGAGACCCCGAAGCCAAGCGCAAGGCAATTGATGCGTACCAGGCACGGCGCAATCGGTACAGCGGATTAGTGCGACTTGCTGAGGCTATCGCTAACACCATAGACGCATCGGGCGCACAGCACAATGCTTATTCGCAACGGCGCGACCCCTCATACCGCTACGAGAACGACACACAACGCGAGTTGGCACGTCAGTATGCCGACTTACAGCGCACGGAAGGGATGCTATATAATACGCGTATGCGTGATGCAGCTCGCTACGACCGCTTAAGTGCTGAGATGCGCGCCACTGAGAGCGCAGGCGACCAAGTGGCGCGCAACGAGGCACGCTACAAGCAGCAACTCCGCCAACGTGCCGCAGACGCTAAGCGAGCCGAGGAGCAGGCTAAAGCAGCTGCTGAAGAGCGCAAGCAACGTGCCGCTGATGCCAATGCCAAGTGGCAAGCCGAGATGTCGATGCGAGATAAGCAACACAGAGACCGTATGGGCATTGAGCGAGCCAAGCTGGCTATTAGGCGTAACGAACAAGCTCTGAAAGCAGCGCGTGCTACCGCAGGGGGTACCAAGAGCAGTGGCACAGGGGGCAAGGGTACTACGACTGTGTACAAGCGTATACCCATCACGTTATCCGACCGCGTAAACGGGCATATATCAGTGCCCAAGGACAGCCCCGACTATGCGCGTAAGTTCTTCGCGGACAACTTCTTGGAGAGTGCAAAAAAACAAATGGAGGTATACAACCGGCACCATGCAGGAGACGGCAAGACCTACAGCTCATTGCCTGAGTACGTACAAGACCAATACGGTATCGATGTAATGCCGCTTATTGGCGATGTGCAGTGTACACCTAAGGAGTACCAGGTAGCGGCGGACAAGGCGGCGGCAATCGCAATGCGTGACCCCGAGACGGTATTGTCGTATAGCGTTAATTCACCATTCTTTGGGGACAATGGATACGATGCGGACGGCGTACAGGTAGCCACGGATGCTATCCGCGAGCGATGCGGCGGATACCTTAATGCCATATCCATCCTCAATGCGGCTAATAAGTCGGGGCTCACGTACCCACAGGCATTCGCCATTATGTACCCCAACATATTCAATTCTATTTCTAAAGCAGTTGAATCGGGTAACGAATTAGAATTGGCTGGTGCAATTAGTACACTTGCGGACGGGTATAACGGCGTTAAGTATTGCCGAAACTACAAGGACGCCAGTCAGATGGTATCGTGGCTACTTGACCCCAAAGCTTTGGAGCAAAGGGCACCAGGCATCCCTGAGAAATAACGATATGCGAGTAGACTATTCGGCAGCTTACAGGCGCGTAAAGGCTTTGGTGGATGCGGATTTCCGCATCTTTCCGAGCGAAAGACGCAAGCTGACGGAGAGTTTCTTCGCGCTGATGTACCCTGCGTGCCCTGAGGAGGAGTTACAGCGACTACTCAATACGCGTAAGCACAGCGAGGAGATAACCGCATACGCATATGAGCTGGTAACCTCGTGCGCTGACCTATCGCGCATCTATTTGGATTATTTGTTTGTCGTATAGAGCAATATGGATAAGGTTAAGTATATCACGCACCCCGCAATCAACGCTACGGACGACTTAGCGCCCGTTATAGCCCCAGAGGACACTATGCACAAATTGCACAAGGATGTGCTACCGCTGGTCGATGAGCCCGTTACAGAGGAGCGTATCGCTCTGCGTAAGGTAGCCGCCGTACAAGCTGAACTCCACGCCGTACAGCATCCCGATATATTGCTTGACGAGGATGATTTGGCGTATCGCGACCCCGCACCCCGGGATGAGCCAAAGCCCTACGACGATGATGTCACCGATTATAGGGAGGTGCAGGTTCGCGAGCGTGAGCAGTTCGGTCGGCAATTCGACAAGGCTGAGAGTATGAGCTTCAGTGAGGCGAAAAACTACCTCCGCAAGGCGTCTGTAGGGCTAAAGGGTGTGATGGCTAAGTTTCTTGAGCTACACAGAGAGGACTTTGAGGATAGCTTCGGGAAGCTATCCAATAAGGAGAAAGTGGATGTGTACGTACAGCTCTTCAAGCACATTGCCCCGGCAGGGCGACCATTAGACGATGACAGCGAGCAGGACGACCCATCGGACTATGTGCGGAGTGCTTATTTCCCAGAGCAGGATACTAATCAGTGACGGACAGTGAGGTATCCCATATCGTTGCGCTTAACGCGGAGCGACACAAGGAGCGCGACAAGGCGTACAACCCCGTATCGGGGTTAGGGTGTACGGCACCGCGTAAGGCACTGCACGTATCGGACTTCCCGATGCGTGCACTCTATATACCTACCGCGATGTGGAATGCGGAGCCTGTAGTGGGTCAGTTGGCGCGTGCCGGCTCTGTGCAAGCCTTATTGTCCTCGGGCGGTAGCACCCCAAGCGCGGAGACCTGTTGGCGGTTTATTGCGGACTTCTGTGAGCTCAGATGTCAGTACGACTTTGAGTATTGCGCTTTCGTTAAGATTAAAATACGTGACAAGGAGCGAGGTACACTTATTCCTTTTTACCTTAACAGGGGGCAGCGCAAACTTCTTGCACTGTTAGAGCAGATGCGTACCGACAACGTGCCTATACGCGTTATACTTCTTAAAGCACGTCAGTGGGGCGGCTCTACGCTTATACAGATGTATTTCTTCTGGCTACAGGTATATGTGCGTGCAGGTTTGAGTAGTGCTATCTGTGCACACGTGCAGGACGCAAGCCGCAATATCTTATCGATGTATCGCACGGCAGCTGAGAACTTACCCGTGAGCTCTTGGGGAAAGAAAGTTGAGCTGACACCCAAAGACGGTATGGCTAATGCGCGTAACGTGGTGGGGCGTGAGTGCAGTATCACGGTGGGCAGTGCCATTAAGCCGGAGGCAATTCGTTCGCAGAGCGTACACCTGGTGCACTTCTCTGAGGTCGCGCTGTTCCCTAACACAGACAACAATTCGCCCGAGGAGTTGGTGGCGAGCGTGTCGTCTATCGTACCCAATACGGCTTATAGTGCGATAATTTACGAGAGCACGGCTAAGGGGGTGGGCAATTTCTTTCACACGCAGTGGTTACGCGCTAAGCAGGGCAAGACGGCATTCCGACCGTTGTTCATTCCGTGGTTTGACATAGACTTGTACCAAGCATCTGTACCCGATGCGGTAGCGTTCGTGCGCAGTATGACCCCGGCAGAGTTGTCCTTATGGGAGCAGGGAGCTACGCTTGAAGCTATCTGTTGGTATCGTGCAAAGCTTCGTGAGCTTGACAACACGGATATGATGATGCAGGAGTTCCCGTCCAATGACATCGAGGCTTTCCGCTTCAGCGGGGAAACTGTGTTTGACCCTGTCAAGTTGGAGGTACTCAGGCGCGATTGCACTGCACCGCGTGCGCGTGGGGAGCTGATATCTACTACCTGCACGATTGCCGATATGCGGCGTGACCTTTCGCGCCGTGGTATGATACTATCCGATTTGAAGTTTGACCCAAGGCGTAACGGCAGGCTTGCCGTGTGGGAATACCCGGACCAGTCAGACCGCCATACCCACTTACGCTACATTGTTTCGGTGGATGCAGGCGGACGCTCCGCGTCAAGTGACTACAGTTGTATATGCGTATTGGATAGGTATTGGATGCAGTTCGGTGAGCAGGCGGCTGTAGTAGCTGAGTGGCACGGGCATACGGACTTGGATATCTTGGCGTGGAATGCAGCGCAGATAGCGCATTGGTACAACCACGCGCTACTTGTTTTTGAGAGCAACACTTTTGAATCGCGCGAGGACTTGTTCAACAAGGATGGCGACAATAGCGAGTTCATCTTTAGCGAGATAGCACGCTACTACGACAATCTGTATAGCCGCACCCCCAAAGACAAGCTTGTAGAGGGCGTTCCTCCGCGGTATGGGTTCCATACCAACCGCGCAACCAAAACAATGCTTGTTAGCAACTACATTGCTACTTTGCGTGAGGTGGGTAGCGCAGGTGGCGGATACATCGAGCGGAGCGAGGAAACAATCAACGAGGCATTGATATACGAAAAACGCAAGGATGGCAGCTTCGGTAATATCGTGGGTAAGGGCAATCACGATGACCGCATTATGACGCGTATGATAGCTTTACTTATATCCCAAGAGATTCCACTTCCGTATAAGGATAAGCCGGTAGACCTACCGTTTGACTATTCGCAGACCAACTATGGCTCTGTGTAATGCAACATCGCATCTATTACTTGTCGGTTCGCTCTGTCTACCAATGTATTGTCTCGCTTGATGTATATTCTGGTTGTCACGAATCCGTTACTATGCCCGAGTGCTTGTGCGATTACGCTATCCGTTACCCCAAGGCTTGCCGCTTCGGTAGCCCACGAGTGGCGCGCCCAGTATGGTGATATCACGGGGAGCACGCCATCAGATAGAGCGGCTATCCGTTCGTAGGCGTAAAAGTACGCAGGGATAGGTGATTTGCGTTTTTTCGGATTGTGGAATTGTACCAGCGCATCACCGCTACTTTGGTACTTCTCAATTAGTGTAGCAGCTTCGGGCTCTACTTTGATGTCGTATCGCTTATCAGTTTTTGCACGTCTGTATTGTATGCGTCCATCTTTATAGTCATCTTTCTTCAAGTGTACGAGGTCTGTTGGGTTAATGCCGATAAGGAAGTAGGACAGAAAGAAAAAGTCTCTTGCCGGTTGTAGTTTTTCCGGTAGTAGCATAGTGCGTAAGTAGTTTAGTTGTGCTCTGCTTAACGCGCGATGCTTTGTCTCTTCGGACGGCAACTTGAATCGCCTGAATGGGTCAATAGATATGTATTCCATATCAATCGCGTAGTTAATTACGTTACGCAGACGCGCTAAGTAGCTGTTCCGCGTATTGGGCTTAATGCGCTGCTCTATTAGATAGTTATCGAATCTGATGAGCCAGGATTTGTTGACGTTATCCAACATCTCTTGTGGGGCAAAAGCTTCTATTGCGCGGAGTGCGATGCGGAAGTTTCGCTTCGTCCCTTCCGTGTGCTTAAGCTCTATGACTTCGTGAAAGGCGTCGGATATAGAAATGGAACTACTCTGGTTTCCCTTTAACGACTTGGTGATGTGCTTTTTCAGCACGTGTATTGGCATTGAATAGAGCTTACCATCTTCGTCCAGCCGTTGCAGGAGGGTTTCTATTTTGTTCAGCTTAAATTGCACGGCGATGCGTAGAGCTTTCGCTTCGGCTGTTTTCTCTTGAGTTATTGTTTGCTCGTTGAAGAATTCGGGAGCGACAGAATAGCCCGTAGAGAAATAGATAGCCTTATTGTTGTGTCGTACAATAATACTGAGCGGGTACAAATTGTTTGAGCGTATCCGTCGTGTGTCGAGATATAGTTTTACAGTTGCCATTGCTATTTTATTTTACCTTGTGTGTCCGCCGTGAATCGTTCACGATTTGTTCACGGATTGCGTTCGCAAAGTTACGATAAACATAGCAATCTTGCGATACTTTTGCGCTCGTAACGCGTGGAATAACAGGCTATTTACAATTACAATGCGCTGTATTTCAGTCGCTTATATTTATTTGCGTTGCTATTTTTGGAAAACCGTTCTAATATTTCTCCATGCTCATTAATCACCACAAGGTAGAGAAGATTCCGTTCCCCCCGGTCAATTCCAATTACGTTTAGCCCCTTATGATTACGGACGTAGCTTTGAACCATTTGATTAACCCGATCTCCCTGTTCCCCTTTAAAGTTCATTGTGATGGGAACGTGGAACTGGAACTTATCCACCGTGAATCGGCGATCCTTTATAAGATCGTAAGAAAACAGGCTCTTTCCCCCTTTGTTGTTTTTATTTTTCTTCTCAATCGGTTCGTTTTTGGGATGAGTAGGGTGTGAAACATCCAAACTTTTCTTCCGGAAGAATACTTCCGCTTCTCCGTTTAACTTGTATACTACATTTTTCAAGTTCGCCGGATCAAAAAGCATCTTCCAGTAAAGTGTGTGAAGATTTGGCGTTCCCTTACTATACTCCGAAAAGTCCTTATTGTATAT
>QWBY01000380.1_pt1 | contig 56807 bp, 47 predicted proteins | sample 1972471 | NCBI WGS metagenome assembly QWBY01 (sample SAMN09866722, study PRJNA288562) | Human gut metagenome isolate term6_stool, whole genome shotgun sequencing...
TATGCTTACAGATGCTGACAAGGCTGACCCACGTATTGGTCTTGCTGCAGGTCTTGAAGCAGAATACCAAGCAACTGACCTTTTGTCAATTTCTGCAGGTGTTATGTACTCTATGCAAGGTAACAAGTACAGCAAAGAAGTTTTGGGTACAAAGTTTACAACTACAAACAAGTTCGACTATGTAAACATTCCTATCATGGCTAACGTTTATGTAGTTCCAGGTTTGGCTGTAAAATTGGGTATCCAACCAGGTTTTTTAGTAAGCGACAAAGTAACTTCTAAAGTTGATACAGGTAGTGATAAGGTTAATGACCTACTTAACAAGAACCTCCCAAAGGGTAAACTCGGTGCTAAGTCTTTCGACTTCTCTATCCCAGTTGGTATCTCTTACGAATACGCTAACTTCCAACTCGATGCTCGTTACAACTTCGGTGTAACAAAGGTATTTGATGTTGAAGGTTCAAAGGCTAAGAACTCTGTATTCCAAATCACATTGGGTTACAAGTTTGCCCTCTAAGAACATAAAAAGGATATAAAATATCCATTTTAATTGGTTTAAAATATAAGCCCATCGCTGCTGCGGTGGGCTTTTTTGTTGCTGTAAGGGCGTGATTTTCTCATGTAGGGGCGTGGTTTACCACGTTCCTAACCGCAAAGAATATATCCGCATTTGCTTTTGCGGAACGGAATACGAGTTGTTGAACTTTTTTCAACAAATTGCCAACGATTTAGATTGCATGAGCCTTGTTTTTAGGCATGTAGGGGCATGATTTTTTCGCAAGCTCAACAACTCGTATCACGTTCCTAACCGCAAAGAATATATCCGTATTTGCTTTTGTGAGCCGCAAAATCGTTACTTACAATCTTTAAAAATACGCATTCATCATTCAATCACATCGCTATTACCATTGGCAGCGGCAATATTGCGCTTCAATCCTTCAAATTTTACACGTTTTACGGCTGACCCTTTGAAGAGTTTGCGATATTGTTCCAGCGTAAGATTATGCCAATCGTCCTTGGTCATCGCCATCAATTCGGGTTTTGGCTGAAATTCAGGCGTGGTATTGGGGGTAGCAAACTTATTCCATGGACAAGCGGTTTGGCAACGGTCGCACCCATAAATAGTGTCGTGCATCGCGCTAACAGCCTCTTCGGAGAGCGAACCACGATTTTCAATAAGCTGATAGGACAGACATTTCACACTATCAAAACCTTGTGCCTCGCTAATGGCATGGGTTGGACAAGCATCAATGCAACGGCGACAATTGCCACAACGTGAAGGCATTGGCTCATCGTATTCGTCGAACTCGTAAGGGAGAAATATTTCGCCTAAGAAAAACATGGAGCCTGCATGCGGAATAATGAGTTGGTGGCTCTTGCCTATCCACCCTAAACCTGCTTTCCAAGCCCAATAACGCTCCAAAACTGGGGCAGTATCGACAAAAACACGGATTTCAGAGGGGGAGATTTGGGGAGATTGTTTTGGGGACGAGTCGGAGGTGTCGGACTGGTCGGACAACTCCGACAGGTCTGATTGGTCGGACAAGTCAGACTGGTCAGACGAGTCCGACTCGCCCCTACTATTAGGCTCTTCCTTTACGCGCAGCTTTGCTTCTACCAAATCCCTCAATTTTGCCTTCATAATATCATGATAGTCAAGCCCATAAGCGTATGCAGCCAACTGATATTCACCCTTTGGCAAAGTTTTAGCAGGCGCATAATTCATGGCAAGCGACAGAATCGTTTTTGTTCCAGGAACAAGCAAACGAGGGTCAAGGCGTTTGTCGGTGTAGTTGCCCATGTATGCCATATCGGCTTGACTACCTTTTTCGAGCCAAGCACAGACTCTGGCAGCAGTTTCAGCATCAACGCGTTCGGCTTTGGCTACCCCACAGGCAAAAAAACCAAAATGCTTTGCCGCAGCTTTAATCTCCTTCCTTGAAAACTTTAAACTCATATCCTTCTTGCTTCAACCACGCTAAGGCTCGTGGCAAGGCATATTCTAACTTTTCAATGCTTTTGAGCGAATCGTGAAAAGTAATAATAGAACCATTGCGAGTGTATTTTTTCACATTGCGGAGCACATCTCGCCCAGTAAGCCATTTGGAATAATCGCGTGTAACAACGTCCCACATCACGACACGATAGTTTTGTTTGACCCACCAATAAACCGAATGGCGCAACCAGCCATGCGGAGGACGAAAAAATTTCGACTTGATAAGTCCGTTAGCTTTCGTTACATCGACTGCGTATGTAAGTGTAAAATGTTTGAACGACCCAAGGTGGTGGTAGGTATGATTGCCCACAAGATGCCCTCGACGGATAACTTCTTCGAACAATTCAGGATATTTCCGCACATTGTCGCCCACCATAAAGAAGGTAGCCTTTGCCCCATATTTATCTAAGGTGTCGAGAATGAAAGGTGTTGCTTCGGGTATGGGACCATCGTCGAACGTCAAATAAACCGAATGGTCATCTTTGGGCATTCGCCATAGTGCGTGTGGATAAAGCCAACGCAGAAATCGTGCGGGTTGTTCTATAAACATTTTTATTTTCTTTCAAACAAAAAGCAGCGAGGAAACCTACTTAAAGTTTCCTTGCTGCCTCGTATTATCTATGGCATTTCTGCTTATTTATCATTGCATTTTTCCGCCTTTTGATTGATAAGCTGCCACCATCATTACTAATTCTTTCTCGTGTTGCTTTGCCCAATTAGCATCAAATTCATTGACCGCACGGAGGTATTGCATCATGATTTGCAAGTGCATACCACATGAAGGCAAGCTCATGTAGAGTCCATTGCCACTTAAACTCAAGTAATAGCGCACATATTGACTTGACGTTTTCCAAAGGTCGTTGTAAATTTGGATTGCTCTTTGCTTCTTTCCTACCTTTGCGTAGACGTCAGCCATAAGTGGTGCGCCACGTTGGTAAGAGAATGAAACAGGAACATTGTAGAAAGGTATTTCCTTTTCACTCTTTTCCAACACTTTCAACGCTTCAGCATTTTTGCTTTGCATAGAAAGTTGCATTGCAAGATATGCCATTTCACGACGATGCGTGTAGCACATGCGCATAACGGTTTCGTCTAAGTAAATGCCTTTGGTAGAAACCCCACCCCACTTAAACTTGTTCATCATAACATCGTACGACTTTTGCGCATCATAGTCGCGTTGTCCCTTTGTATAGAAAGGCGTAATACGATTGACAAGTCCTTCTTGTATGAAGTTATCGCCAAGGTTCATGAAGTTTTCGCTACCCACGGTTACGGCAACATACAATGGACGTGTCCAGTTGCAATTAGCAATCATTTCGAGCATCATAATATCGTTCTTGCCCAAGCCACCTTTACCAGCGAGCGAAATCGCCATACGGTCAGGAATGGTATCGCTTGCAAGCATCATTCCACTCTTCTTCACAGCCTCTTTGTCGATGGTTACATAAACCGTATCGGTTGGAATAACATGGAATTGAGGGTCTTTCGAACGCACCCAATACTTCAAAATATTCTTCAATTCGAATGGGTCTTTGCCAAATTGTTGGCGTGCTTGCTCTGGAGATTGTGCATAAAGGTCTAAAACTTCTTGCTTCAATTCTGGTTGAACTTGCACATAATCGTTTGTACCTTCTACATAATCGAGTCTTGGCCAATTGATTGGCACACTCGGAGAAGTGTAGGCTTGACGACGCATTTGGTCGATATACCAATCGGTAGCCAAATAAGAAAGGTTGCAGACACGTGCATCTTGGCGCACCCCTTCAACATCTTGATTATACCAAAGTGGGAAAGTATCGTTATCGCCATTGGTAAAGATAATCGGATTGCCCTTCTCCTGCATAGAGTTAAGGTAGTTCTGACCATAATCTCGGCAGGTGTAACGTCCTGAACGGTCGTGGTCGTCCCATGTTTGTGAAGCCATTTGGATAGGCACAAGGATACAAGCCACAGAAGCCAACGTAGCTGCTATGGTTCCTGAAAGTTTGAGTTTCTTCAACCAATCATAGATTGCCAAAACGCCCAAACCACACCATATAGCGTAAGCGTAGAACGAACCCGCATAAGCATAGTCGCGTTCACGAGGCTGACTCGGTGTTTGGTTCAAGTAAACGACGATGGCTAAACCTGTCATAAAGAACAAGAAGAACACCACCCAGAACTGTTGGATACCACGTTTTCCTCGCCATGCTTGCCAGAAGAGTCCGAGCAAACCGAGCAAGAGCGGCAAACAATAGAAGACATTGTGTCCCTTATTGTTTTTCAACTCGTCTGGCATCAAACTTTGGTCGCCATAAAGGGCATTGTCGATAAACGAAATACCTGTTATCCAGTTACCGTGTTCGGTTTCGCCATTGCCTTGTATATCGTTTTGACGACCTGCAAAGTTCCACATAAAGTAACGCCAATACATGAAATTGCATTGATAAGCCAAGAAGAAGCGGAGGTTTTCAAATTGGGTTGGCATTTTTACGCCGTCCACATCATGACCTTCGATACCACCCATGATTTGTTCGTAATCATGAGCGTGCGCTGCATCGTACATACGAGGGAAGAACATGTTTTGTTCGTAGACCAACGACATCTTGTTGCGCACCTTAAAATAAGAATCTTTCTCGTCTTTCGATGCCTTTTCTTTTCGATGATAGATTGGTTTTCCGTAATTTATTTCGTAGTGGCGACCGTCTTCTGCCACCTTTTGTTCGCTCGTATAAGCCTGACCGTAGAGCAAAGGAGAGTCGCCATATTGGTCGCGAGCCAAATAATTGCCGAGTGTAAAGATGTCCTCTGGTGAGTTTTGGTCCATTGGAGGGTTGGCTGTAGAGCGTATAACAATCTCTGCGTATGACGAATAGCCAATAATCATCATGAGCATACAGAGCAAAGTTGTACTCTTTAATCGGGTAGAAATCAATGGTTCTTTGCCTCGTTTCATGCGCAACACATAGTAAACAATGACAAGTACAACGATTCCTACGATGAAAGCTGTCCAACCATAGCCTACAAAAGGCACACCGATAAGTCCGAAAGCACAGAGAAAAGCTATGTTTTCGTATTTTGATTTTTCTTTATATGTTTCGTAAATTGCCCAAATAAAGCTACCAATGAGCAAGAAAATATAAAGAATTGTACCTGTATTGAAAGGCATGCCGAGCGTATTGGTGAACAAAAGTTCGAAGAAACCGCCCACGGTAATGATGCCAGGCACAACGCCATAAAGCACGGCAGCCACGAGAACGATAGACACAGAAAGGGCTATGAGCGAACCTTTGAGGTCGGCATCGGGTACTCGCTTGTAGTAATAAACCAACACAATGGCTGGGATACAAAGCAAATTGAGCAAGTGGACACCAATAGAAAGTCCTGTCATATAAGCGATTAACACCAACCATCGGTCGGCATGAGGCTTATCGGCATTGTCTTCCCACTTCAAAATAAGCCAGAAAACAACTGCGGTGAAGGCTGAAGAGTAAGCATAAACTTCGCCTTCAACGGCTGAAAACCAAAATGTATCGCTGAAAGTATAGATTAATGCGCCCACCATGGCTGCCCCCTCTATGGCAATAAGTTTGCCCATAGAGATTTCTTCGCCATCACGAACGATGAGTTTCCTTGCAAGATGGGATATTGTCCAGAATAAGAACATGATACAAGTAGCCGACAAAAGCGCACTCATGGTGTTTACCCATCGTGCCACTTCGGAAGCATCGCTTGCAAAATGTGAGAACAAATTTGCTGTTAAAGCAAAGAAAGGCGCCCCAGGAGGGTGTCCAACTTCGAGTCTATAACCCGTTGTAATGAATTCAGGGCAGTCCCAAAAACTTGCCGTTGGCTCAATTGTGGAGCAATAAACAAAGGCGGCTATCAAGAAAGCTAACCAACCCAAAGTGTTGTCCACTAATCTAAACTTTTTCATCTATTCTATAAACAATGTTTAATTCTTCTGGTAAATACCGCCATGAAGCGGTGGTTTTTCTATATAATCGCTGCAAAGGTAATATTTTTTTTTAATTCTATGGGAACGTTGCTCTAAATTTTAGTTAAGAAAGTAATCGAACAAGGCATATTTTCAACTGCCATTTCTTTTGAAAATACAACTCACTTCTATATTTAAAATTGGAAAAAAACTAATTGGAACGAGCAAAAAAACTAAAATTATTGTACCTTTGCATCAACATTCAAAGTAAAAATATTATAGAAATTATGCAAACTAAAAACGAATTGTGGCAAGTTATCAAAGGTTATTTCAACGCTTTACCCGACAAAGAGGACGAAAAAGAAACTATCACTGCCATTCGCAATGATGCTTTCTTTCATGGTGCCAAACTTTGGGTATTGGTATTTGCCATTTTCATTGCTTCCTTGGGATTGAATGTAAACTCGACTGCTGTCATCATTGGAGCCATGCTCATCTCGCCACTCATGGGACCTATCATCGGCATGGGGTTGGCAATAGGCATCAGCGACCTTGATTTGCTACGACGTTCATTCAAAAATTACCTCATAGCAACCTTAATAAGTGTCTTAACTGCAACGGTTTACTTTCTTCTAACGCCTTTAACCGATGCGCAATCAGAGCTTCTTGCCCGCACTTCGCCTACCCTATATGATGTGTTCATTGCTCTCATTGGTGGTGCAGCAGGTTTCCTCGCATTGGCAACAAAGGGCAAAGGAAACGTTATTCCTGGTGTAGCCATCGCAACAGCCTTAATGCCACCGCTTTGTACGGCTGGATACGGACTTGCAATGGGAAAATCGACCTATTTTTTTGGCGCATTCTACTTGTTTTTCATCAACACCGTATTCATCTGTTTGGCTACCTTTATTGGAACACGCTTGTTAAAATTCAAACAAAAACAATTCCTTCAAACTGAACAACTCCAAAAAGTAAAACGATACATCATTGCGATTGTCGTTATCACCATGCTCCCAGCCACTTACATTACCATACAAATCATTACGAAAAGTGTGCAGGAAAACAACATCAGAAAGTTTATCAAGCAAGAAATGTCGTTCAACGGCACACAAATTTTATCGCACAATACAGACAACAAAAATCTGAATGTAGTGGCTTTAGGACGAATAATCCCTCCAACTACGATAAAAAAGCTAAAGGAAGAACTTAAAAATTATCAGCTCGAAGACTATTCTCTCAATGTCATTCAAGGTGCTCAATCAGACAGCGCATATATTAACAATATGTTGTATAAGAAATCGAACAACAACGATTTATTAAACAAAGAGTTAATGGAACAATCAGAACAATTGCAAGCATTAGAGGCTCAACTCAATAAATATACACGTTACAAGAAACTAAAAAGAAATATTGAGAAAGAAATCGTAACTTTATGGCCTTCTGTGAATAACATTTCATTGTCAGTGGTCGATGACGCTTCGACCGATACAACCAAAAACAAAGATTATGTTGTAGCAATTATTGGTTGCAAAAACGGACAATTAGAAAACAATAGCAGAACAAAAATGCACAAATGGCTAAAAGAGCGTATCAAAGCCGACAGCATACGACTCATCGTAACAAGATAATTTTCAAGAATTTATGGTGCTTTGGCAAATTAAAATTCACTTTAAAAATTAAAACTAAAATGAAATTTTAATTTGGTGTTATTAAGAAAAATATGTATCTTTGCATAAAATAGCTTTACACACAAAGAGACCAGTTTGACTAGTCGGACTAGTTTGACTAGTCCGACTCGTCCGACTTTCCAACAAAACAGCAAAAAGACACAAAAATGAAATATGCGATTATAGCAGCAGGGAATGGTTCACGCCTACACCAAGAAGGCATAAAAGCACCAAAGCCATTGGTAAAAGTCAATGGTGAGCGACTTATCGACCGCCTTTTACGCATATTTTGCAACAACCAAGCAACTGAAATTATTGTTATTTGCAACGAGCAAATGACTGATGTTCAAGAACATTTGGCAGATGTGCAGCAGCATGGACTAAACGGCAAAGAAGTGCCTTTGCGCTTCATTGTTAAAACAACGCCAAGCTCAATGCACAGTTTCTACGAAATAAGTAGCCTTATCGGCAAGGAATCTTTCGTCCTCACAACGGTTGATACTATCTTCCGTGAGGACGAATTTTCTGTTTATATCCACGAATTTCAAAAGGAAATTGAAGGTGGAACACAGGCTTTTATGGGTGTAACCGACTATATTGACGATGAAAAGCCCCTATATGTTTCCACCGACGAAGCCATGAACATTACAGGATTTCACGACAAAAATACAGGCAACTGCCAATATATTTCGGGCGGAATCTACGGACTCACACCCGAAACCATTACAACTTTGAACAACTGCATGGAACGTGGCGAAAGTCGTATGCGCAATTTCCAACGTGCGCTCATTGCCGATGGGCGCAAAACCAAAGCCTATGCGTTCACAAAAGTGTTGGACATTGACCACGCTACCGACATCGAAAAGGCAGAGGAATACTTAAAACCTTGACGATGAAGACCATAGCTGTGCAACGCGACCCACGCTTTTCGCCTCATTCAGTAGACAAAGACCTTGCCATTCTCGAAGCGGTGGCGACGCCATTAGGGGCTAAAATCATTGCAGAAAGCCAACTGACTGCCAACGACATAGCCGAAGCGGACATCGTTTTGAACATGGGACGACTGCCCCAAACGCTCGATTTACTTGCCAAACAGGGCAAAGACAAATGCGTTATCAATTCGGCAAAGGGGGTAAGGAACTGCCAACGCAGCCTTCTCGCCCAACTCATGGCACAAGAAAACATACCTACCCCACCCCAAAAGGGCGAAAATGGGTATTGGATAAAGCGAGGCGATGAAGCTGCCCAAACGCATGAGGACGTGCAGTTTTGCGCCAACGAAACGGAACTCAATGCTGCAAAGGCAAGATTCAGCCAACGGGGCATTACAAATATCGTGATACAAGCCCACATCGTAGGCGACCTTGTGAAGTTTTATGGTGTGAACACGGCGAATTTCTTTCGCATTTTCTACCCGAACGATGACGGAACATCGAAATTTGGCGACGAAATGCGCAACGGAACTCCCCATCATTACGCATTTGCAACTGACAATTTGCAACAAGCAGCCGAACGATTGGCAATCCTCACCGACACAATGGTTTACGGGGGCGATGCTATCATCACGAAAGAAGGGCTGTTTTACATCATCGATTTCAATGATTGGCCTAGCTTTTCACGCTGCAAAGACGAAGCCGCAAAGGCAATAAGGGAGAGCCTCTGAGGCTATCCACATCAAACTTGTCGGACCAGTCTTACCAGTCTGACCAGTCCGACTCCAAAATATTTAAGAACACAAATGAACATAGAAGATAAAAGTTTCAAAGAACTCCTCCGAGCCTCCATGAAGTCAAAAGACACAGAGGAGTGGCTCGATGTTTATTTCACACGTCCCATAGGATTAGTGTTTGCCAAAATGTGGTATCGATTGGGCGTAACACCAAATACCATTACCATACTTTCGATTTTCCTCGGAGTAGCAGCAGGCGCAATGTTCTATTTTACGAACGTGTGGTATAATATAATAGGTGTAGTGCTACTCGTTTTGGCTAATCTGTGCGATTCAACCGATGGACAATTGGCACGATTGACCAACCAACGCTCCATGATTGGGCGATGCTTAGACGGATTTGCAGGCGACACATGGTTTTTTGCCATTTATTTGGCTATTGCTTTGAGAATTTGGCATCAACACATGCCAGGAACTAACGAGCCATGGGGCTTCTTCGGCTTAGCCTTAGCCGCCATTGCAGGCATTGTTTGCCATGCACAACAAAGTTCCTTAGCCGACTATTATCGCCAAATACACCTTTATTTCCTCAAAGGGAAAGCAGGTTCAGAACTTGATTCCTACGCTTCGGAACACGCTATTGTAGAGCAGTTGAAAGGCAAGAAAGGTGTGTTTTGGGATAGGGCATTCCATTACAACTACCAAAACTATTGCAAAAGTCAGGAACGCCGCACACCTGAATTTCAAAAGCTACGAAAAGCGTTAAAAGAACACTATGGAACAGTAGAAAAGATACCGCAAGAGTGGAAAGAAAACTTCCTGAAAAAGAGCCGCCCACTCATGCCCATCACCAACTTCCTAACGTTCAATTCGCGCGCCATCATCATCTATATCACAGTGTTGGCAAACATTCCGTGGCTCTATTTTTTCATAGAAATCATCGGTTACACCATGGTTTACATGTTCATGCACAAAAGACACGAAGACCATTGCCGAAAAATGAGAAAAGAATTGGATAAAAAACAAGTGGAATTAACAGAATGACAGAAGGTTACATATTCGATTATGGAGGCACAATAGACACCGAAGGGTGTCATTGGGGCATGAAAATATGGCACGCATACGAACGCCTCAACTTGCCCATACAAGAAAAAATGTATCGTGATGCCTACGTTTTTGGAGAACGAACATTGGGGAAAAATCCTATCATAAAACCCCATTTCACGTTCCTCCAAACGCTCAAAGAAAAAATAAAATTGCAAACTGAATACTTGGCGCAGCAAGGAGCAATTGCAGCAACAGGGTTTGCATTGGAGAAAATAAGAAACGAAATCGTAGAAATCCTTTACAATGAGGTAAAACAAACAGTATCAGAGAGTAAGGACGTACTCGTTAAACTGAAAGAAAACTACCCATTGGTATTGGTGAGCAACTTTTATGGCAACATCGAAGTGGTATTGAGCGAATTTCAATTGGACGGCATTTTCCAAGAAATCATTGAGAGTGCCGTAGTGAAAGTGAGAAAACCCGACCCACGCATCTATGAATTGGGCATCGAAGCCATCAACCTTCCCGCTCAAAACGTTATCGTGGTGGGCGACAGCTACGACAAAGACATCGTCCCTGCCCACTCGATTGGTTGTAAAACCATTTGGATAAAAGGCGAAAGTTGGACGGAAGAAGCTGAAATAAAAGGCGTTGCCGACAAGGTAATCGGTAATTTGAGAGAAATATAAGAGCATAAAGCCTCCCCCCCCACCCCCTCCGTTGGGAGGGAGAGCGCAGAGAACAAGGCGGGTTTTTGCTAAAAGAATGTGTCAGACCTGTCCGACTTGTCTGACCTATCCGACTAGTCCGACTAGTCCGACTAGTCTGACTAGTCCAAAAACAAAGAACAAAACAATAAAAGACCTAATCGTCCGTTTAAAAGTTAACAAATCGACAATGAAAAAGGAAAAAGTAGCCCCAGCAGAGGGGAAATTAGGAATTATGGTTGTAGGCTGCGGAGCAGTAGCAACGACCTTTATGACAGGTGTATTAATGGCTCGTAAGGGCTTGGCTAAGCCTATCGGGTCAATGACACAATACGATAAAATTCGTGTTGGAAAAGGTGCTGACAAAAAGTACTTACATTATAAGGACATCGTACCTATTTCATCGTTAAACGATATTGAATTTGGAACATGGGACGTGTACCCACAAAACGCTTATCAAGCAGCTGTTTACGCTGAAGTATTAAAGGCAAAGGACATTGAACCCGTACGCGATGAACTCGAAGCAATTAAGCCATTGAAGGCAGCTTTCGATAAAAACTACGCAAAACGCATCGATGGCGACAACGTGAAACCATGTGCCACACGATGGGATATGGTAGAAGAATTGCGCAAAGACATTCAAAATTTCAAAGCTGAAAAGAAAGTTAGCCGTGTCGTAGTGCTTTGGGCAGCATCAACAGAAATCTATGTGCCTTACGATGAAAATCATCATAAGACCATTGAACAGTTGGAAACAGCAATGAAAGCCGACGACCGTGAACACATCGCACCATCAATGTGTTACGCTTACGCAGCTCTTTCAGAAGGCTGTCCATTCATCATGGGTGCGCCAAATACCACCGTAGACATTCCAGCCATGTGGGAATTGGCAGAAAAAACAAAAATGCCTATCGCAGGTAAAGACTTCAAAACAGGTCAAACCCTCGTTAAATCGGGCTTCGCTCCTATCATCAAGACACGCTCATTGGGTTTAAATGGTTGGTTCTCAACCAATATTCTCGGCAACCGCGACGGACTTGTATTGGACGAACCAGCCAACTTCCGTACAAAGGAGGTCAGCAAACTTTCTACATTGGAAACCATTTGCAAAGCAGACGACCAACCAGACCTCTACGGAAACATTTACCACAAAGTGCGCATCAACTACTATCCACCACGCAATGACGACAAAGAAGGTTGGGACAACATCGACATCTTTGGTTGGATGGGTTACCCTATGCAAATAAAAATTAACTTCCTTTGCCGCGACTCCATTCTCGCAGCACCATTACTGCTCGACCTCGCCCTATTGAGCGACCTTGCAGCACGCGACGGAAGATACGGCATACAACGTTTCTTGAGTTTCTACCTCAAGAGTCCAATGCACGACTACACGCAAGGCGAGGAAGCGGTGAACAACCTCTTTGAGCAATACACAATGCTCAAAAATGCAATCCGCGAAATGGGCGGTTACGAAGCAGATGAAGAAATTGATTAAAAAAGATAACAAAAGCAGAGTAGCAAGAATAGCGTTCTTGCTACTCACTTTAAGTATTTGGGTAACATCAGCAACAGCGCAAAAACTACGCTGCGTAGTAATTGATGCTCAAAGCAAAGATTCTATTGGCTTTGCAAATGCAATTTACAAAAACACAAAGATTGTAGCATCAAGCGACCAAAATGGACGATTTACCATTGAAAGAAGAAATGGAGAAACACTCCAAGTAACATCAGTAGGATACAAAACAAGAAAAGTTAAGATAACAGAAAAGACACCTGACGAACTCGTCATTACCTTAATTGCAGACGCAAGGCAATTGCAAGGAGTAGTGGTGAAGGCAAAACGACGCAAAAAATATACAAGAAAAAATAACCCAGCAGTGGAACTCATGAAGAGAGTCATTGCTGCCAAACAAAAAACAAATCTTTCTAACCACGATTACTATCAATTCGATAAGTATCAGAAGGTTACAATGGCAATAAACAATATTTCTCAAGAAGATATGGAGGGGGGAATATTCAAAAAAACGCCGTGGCTGAAAGACCAAGTAGAGATGTGCGACTACAACAACAAGATGATTTTGCCGATTTCTGTCGACGAAACCGTTACGCAATACATCTACCGCAAAAATCCGAAAGACCAAAAAAACATCATAAAAGGACAAACAACAAAGGGTATTTCACAGCTCATTCAAACAGGTGATGCCATGAATACCATGGTGAAAGATATTTTTAAGGACATTGATTTGTACGACGACCAAATAGAACTCCTACAAGCAAGGTTCCCATCGCCTATCGGAGCAACTGCCATTTCGTTCTATCATTTCTACATAGACGACACTTTGAAAGTGGGAAATGACGAATGTATCAGACTGCAATTCATGCCTGCCAACCAACAAGACTTTGGTTTCCGTGGCGAATTGTATGTGCTAAACGACAGCTCCTTACACGTTCGACGATGCGATATGCAGTTGCCTGCCAACACAGGTGTAAACTACGTTGCATCAATGAAATTTAAACAAGAATTTACCAAACTCGATAATGGCGAATGGGTGCTGACTACCGACGACTTAATGGCTGAATTGGAATTGCTAAGTATGTTCCGCCAAGCCATTGTTATTCGTACCACAGGCTTGCAAAACTATGCTTTCGACCCGATAGACGACAAACTTTTCAAAGGTAAAGCGGAAACAAAATACGACCCGAAGGCGAAAATGCAGGACGAAACCTTCTGGCAGCAGCACAGAACAACCGCTCTCACCAAGAGCGAGGGCGATATGGACAACTTTATCAAGCGAATGGAGCAAACAAAACACTTTAAATATGTCATGTTAGTAGCCAAAGCGTTCATCGAAAACTTCGTGGAAACTGGCTCGGAAGGACACCCAAGCAAAGTGGATATAGGTCCTGTCAATACGTTTATTTCTAAAAACTACATCGACGGAATACGACTTCGCGCAGCAGCACGCACCACTGCCAACCTCAATCCACATTGGTTTGCAGATGGATATTATGCCTATGGAACAAAATCCCGAGGTCATTACTATGGCGCAAAGGTTACTTATTCGTTCAATAAGCCTGAATATCAACCAACGGAATTCCCTATTCGAACCCTATGGTTTGAGTCTTCACGCGACTTAGAATCACCGTCTGACAAATATTTGGTACACAATAAAGACAACATTTTCATGACTTTCCGCCCTGTAAAAGTCGAAAAACTTTATCTGTACAACCGACAACGCTTAGGATTTATGTGGGAAACAGACTACGGTTTAGCGACAAAAATAGAAATGAACACGGAAAGCAACCGACCATTGGGCAAGCTTTATTACGAGCGAATGGACGGTTCATTTGTCGATAAAGTGCGCATGACGCAAGTGAAAGTGGGATTTGATTATCGCCCAGGACAAAGTTATATCAACTCAAAGCAACGCCGTTTCGAGGTGAACCTTGATGCGCCACAATTCACACTCACCCATACCATGGGATTAAAGAAGGTGTTAGGCGGACAATTCAACTACAATCTCACCGAAATTTCGGCTTATAAACGCTTGTGGTTGGGCAGTTGGGGCAACCTTGATATGCGTGTTATGGCAGGCGCACAATGGAATAAAGTGCCTTACCACCTATTGATTATGCCACCTGTAAACACCTCTTTCTTTGAACACCAAGGCACGTTCAACCTCATGGAGAACTTAGAATTTTTGAACGACCGCTATGCGCAGTTCAATCTTGCATGGTGTCTACAAGGCAAAATCTTTAACCGTCTGCCACTCATTAAGAAACTTAAATGGCGTGAATACATCGCTTTCAAAGGTATGTGGGGCAAACTTACCGATAAAAACAACCCTTTCTTGGAGCAAAATGCCAACGACCCTGTGCTGTATAAGTTCCCCGAAGGAACCAATATCATGGGGAAAAAACCATATTTGGAAATGGTGATAGGCATTCAAAACATCTTCAAAATGTTTGAAATCGACTATGTGCGCCGCCTTACCTACACTGATATGCCTGGAATTTCCAAACATGGCATTCGTTTCGGCTTCAATATTGTCTTCTAAACCAAAAGAAAATCGTTGGAAACAACCCAAATAATATAAAAAAAGATATGAAAAAGTTTTTTGCAACCCTCGTCTTATGCCTTGCAACCATAGGTATTCAAGCGCAAACAGATAACATTCGCCACGAAATAGAGATGGTTACGGATAGTGGGAAAATTGTTATCGCACTTTACAACGAAACGCCACAACACCGAGACAACTTCCTCAAAAATGTAAAGGAAGGTGTTTACGATGGGCAACTCTTTCATCGTGTCATCAAAGACTTCATGATTCAGGCAGGCGACCCAGCTTCTAAGACTGCCACAAAGGGGCAAATGCTCGGCGATTCGGACGATAAATATACTGTTCCAGCAGAAATTGTCTACCCAAAGCTCTTCCACAAGCGTGGAGCAGTAGCTGCGGCGCGTGAAAGCGACGATGTAAACCCACAAAGGGCATCATCGGCTACACAATTCTACATTGTATGGGGAAGAAAATTCTCTGATAATCAACTCGCTTGGGCGCAAGAACGTATCGACAAATATACCAACGGACAAATCAAAATCACCCCCGAAATTGGCAATATTTACAAAACCGTAGGCGGTACGCCTCACCTTGACGGCTCGTACACGGTCTTTGGTGAAGTGTTGGAAGGACTTGACATTGTGGAACGTATCCAAACCGCTACCACAGACGACAACGACCGCCCGATAAATGACATCAGAATCGTGAAAGCAACCGTGATAAAATAAAACGAAAACCCACACTAATAATGTTCATACAAACGCTATGGCATAAATTAATGAAGAAAAAAATTATTTATCTCATCATGGCAATCATGGCATTTGCCGCATGTAGCAAGCCCAAAGCCACCCCTTCTGCACCCAAAGCATTGGACACAATCCCGATGCTCATAGAAAGGGTGCAAAAAACATCACGCCTTTACACCTCAGAGTATCATATCCACAAAATCATTACCCACTCTGACAAAATGAAAGTGGACGGAAGTTTCATGAAGAAGCAATTTTCCGTGAATTTACCCATGGGCGAACGCCGTGTAGCCATACCATTAGACGCTGTCATTAAGGCTTATATCGACTTTTCAGACTTCTCGGAAGAGAACGTAAAACACGAGGCAAACGGCAAAATTACAATTACTTTGCCAGACCCTCGCATCGTTATCACAAGCACAAAGGTAGACCACAAGGAGGTGAAAAAACATGTTGCACTCACTCGACGCAACTTTTCTGATGCTGAAATGACCCACTACGAGCAGCAAGGAAGGCAGCAAATTGTGGGTTCCATCACAGAAATGGGCATCATAGAGAGTGCACGACAAAGTGCTGCACGCCAACTTTTCCCTATGTTACGCCAATTAGGCTACAAGGAAAGCGACATTACCATTAGCTTCCGCAAGAAGTTTACAACGGCTGACATCACACGAATTTTAGAAAACCCAAAAGGAAATGGACAAAATAATTGACAGTATTCTGCGCTTTATACGAGGCATTTCAAAAATTGTGTGGCTCTCAATCCTTGCGATAGCCTTGCTCATCGGGGGCGGAATAGCCTTGGTGGGCTACATCAACAAGGATAATTCCATAAAAATGAGTGTCAATGACCGCATCGACATTACTCCGCAGCAAATCCAATCCATTCAAGAAATTGGGCAATGGGAGTTTTTAGCCATCAACGACGAAGAAATTGTCGATACCGTTGCACGCCGTTTTATCTCTGACAAGGAGTTAGTTAGAATTTATTACGGCACATTGCGCTTCGGAATAGACCTGCACAAGGCAAAACCAAAATGGTTGCGTGTAGAGGGCGACTCGGTGGTGGTGGCAACCCTGCCAGCAGTGGAATTGCTCGACCGAAATTTCATTGACGAAACAAGGTCGCAATCGTTTTTTGAGGAAGGAAATTGGACACCAGCCGACCGTGAACGCCTTTACAACAAGGCTTATCGAAAAATGCTAAACCGCTGTTACACAGCTAAAAACATAGAAACAACAGAGCAAAACGCACGCTACCAAATGGAGAAACTACTCAAAGGAATGGGATTTGAAAGGGTGCGCGTGGAATTTGAACGATTTCGTAAGCCAGACGAAGCATGCAAATGAGTGAAACGAAATTTGTACATGCTCGTGGCGAGAAATCGCACTTTGAAAAAGAACGATTTCGTAAGCCACACGAAGCATACAAATGAGCAAAGCGAAATTTGTACATGCTCGTGGCGAGAAATCGCACTTTGAAAAAGAACGATTTCGTTAAGCCAGACGAAGCATACAAATGAGCAAAGCGAAATTTGTATATGCTCGTAGCGAGAAATAGAACCTTTCGAACAATGATACTTTGTAGGGGCGTGATTTATCACGTTCCTAACACACTAAAATTTGCGGAGAGGAACGTGATAAATCACGCCCCTACAAAGAATCATAACTTGCCAGAAAGCAGCTATTTTGCACTTTAAAGAAGAACCTGCTACAAAAAAATAGCAACCCACAAACGACAAAGATTAGGACACAATGAACTCCAAAAATCACCAATTGGCATTGCATCTCCCCATCAAAAAAATAAAAACAGGCGGTTTTGCAGCGAAAAACAGGCTATATTGCGCACGAAAACAGCCTGTTTTGAATTGAGAAAAAAATCGATAGACAAACAAAAGGAATAAAATAAAGTAAAAAAATAAACAAATAGGATACAAAAATGAACATGAACCTGAAACCATACAACGCTCATTACAAGGCACTTATACAACTTGGAACACCCATTATTATCGGACAAATCGGTACCATCGTCTTAGGACTGGCCGACACGCTGATGATTGGACAACACAGCACAACGGAACTTGCGGCGGCAGCATTTGTCAATAATATGTTTGTGTTGGTCTTAGTTTTTGGAATGGGATTTTCCTACGGACTAACCCCACTGGTTGGGTCGCTTTTTGGACGGGAAGAAAATAGCAAAATAGGTGGAATGCTGAAAAATGCCCTCGTGGCTAACACGCTTTTAGCTGCCCTTTTAGTAGGGATTATGACCCTACTCTACCTCAATCTTGGCAACCTTGGACAGCCCGAAGAACTTTTGCCGCTCATGCGCCCCTACTTTATTGTCAATCTTATTTCCTTGCCTTTTGTGTCGTGGTTCAATACTTTCAAGCAATTATCCGACGGAATCACCAACACAAAAACCCCAATGTGGATTATGATAGGCGGAAACTTGATGAATATTGTGGGTAATTATGCACTAATTTACGGCAAATTTGGTATGCCCGAATTAGGACTTTATGGTGCGGGACTCTCCACCATGTTTTCAAGAATCATGATGGCTATCGTCTTTGCTGCCATCTTCTTCCTATCAAAACACTACAAAGTTTATCGAAAAGGATTCTTCGCAGAACCCGTAAACCGCCAAGACCTCACGCTATTGGTGCGCATTGGATTCCCACTTTCGTTACAAATGGGCATGGAAACTGCCGCCTTCAGCCTCAGCTCTGTCATGGTGGGGTGGATTGGAACCAAGGCTTTGGCAGCTCATCAAGTCATGCTTTCCATTTCACAACTATTCTACATGGTCTATTATGGTATGGGGGCAGCCCTCGCCGTGCGTGTCAGCTACTTCTTAGGACAGAAAGATTACAAAGCTGTGCGGCTCTCTTCAACGGCTGGTTTCCACCTTATTCTCTTGATTGCCTTTATCGTAGCCGTGCCTGTCTTCATCTATCGCAACAGCATAGGAGCCGTTTTCACCGACAACGAAGCCGTTTGGAAAATGGTTTCGCAACTCATTTGGCCGCTAATGGTCTACCAAATTGGCGACGGATTGCAATGTGCTTACGGCAATGCCATGCGTGGTTTGTCGTATGTAAAACCCTTAGTACCAACTGCTTTCATAGCTTACTTCATGATAAGTCTGCCAATTGGCTATGTATTGGGTATTCATTTCCACTGGGGAGTAACAGGAATTTGGTGGGCATTCCCATTCGGTTTGACCATCGCAGGTCTGCTTTATCGGTATTATTTCAATAAAAAACTCAAGGAAATAGCGTAAATTTTGCGCACAAAGTAAATGTAAAAGCCTAAAACAAACGCTTTCGTTACTATTTTTCCACCCTATTGTTGTTTACAATAGGGTGGAAAAACAATTTTTTCACCTTTATTTATTGCTAACAAAAGCCTAAAAAATCTCTATTTTATTCGGTTATCTGCATGCAATAAGGCAAAGGCTGCTGCAATTCCATAAAAGTTAGCGTAGGCTGCTCGTCCTTTGTACAAATAATCGTACCTTCCGAAGTCTTTAAAGCCTTGCCCATATCATAGCCAAGTCGCTTTGCTTGCGCCTTCAAACCTTCGAAAGCACTGCGATTGAAGACGTAAAGATAAACCGTACGACCATCTACTGCCAACATGAACAAACTCGAATTACCTTTGCCAAGTGCTGTTGGCAAAAAATCTTTCGATAAATCCATGTTCCGAACCCAATTGTAATCTTTTCCAAACTGGTCAGAAGAAACACCTTTATAAGTATATCCGTGCTTTTCCAATACTTTTTTACCTGCTGCAAGGGTCTTATTCTTAAAAACTTGAATAGCATCTTTCACAGAAATTACATCGGTTTGCGCCTCCATGCTCACTGAAACAATGAGGGCGGCAATCAGGAATAATAGTCTTTTCATTGTAAATAAGCTTTGATTTATGCTACAAAGATAAAAAAAATATAGAGAAATTAAAACCGAAATTGAAAGATTATGCCAAAATGATACGAGTTGTTGAGCTTGCGAAAAAATCACGCCCCTACAAAGGGAAAATAAAATGGTTCTTCCGAAATTTGGAGTGATGAACCATATTTTATTATTATTTCATTTAGATTTTTAGAATATTTATAAATGGTTTTAAACAAACTATACACCTTATTTTCAATGATTTATAAAAATTATTTGTATAGTCTATGTTTAGATTTTTACTTGTTACTACTTTTTTTACGAATTTATTGTATATCTTTGCAACGGATTTAACATAGAAAAGCCCGTCGGGGCATATAATTTTAGATAGCGATTCACGAGAGTGAAGATTGATTCAGGAAGGACTAAACTTAATAAAACAGACCTGCAAGTTATTGCATTTACAGAATATCAAATTCTCAATCAACAGACAACTAAACTCGAATGCGTCACAGACAATAACTGTCTGATGATGCATTTTTCTTATTTCTATTTTGCAAAATCAAATACTTTCTGTAAGTTTGTTCTCTGAATCCGAGAAAATATTAAAGAGTATTGAAGTAGAAACGTTGGACACATGGTTGCAATTGACCTATTTTTTCGTGAACTTATCGTAACAAAAAAACCATAAATCGTCACGACTTATGGTTTTTGCTGTTTAGAGGAATTAAAGAATGTATTATTTCACAACAATACTCTTACTAAAAATTCGATTGCTAAGAAGCAACCATTATACGAAAATATATTATTATCCTTATTCTTCTGTATTTTGAAAAGTAACAGAGAAAATCTTTTGCATAAAGATTAGGTTTTGCACAAAAATGATGCTATTATGACACCTCTCTTCTGCTATTGCAAACTCCTACTCTCATGCAAGAAACCTTAATCATAGCATTTAATTTACCAATTATTCCAATCCTCACGTCAGAAAATGGCTATTATCTTTATTTGTATTGGAACCTCTTTTTTATTAGTTTCGGAATTTTCTTCTTTTCCAAAGTGCGATTTCTCGCCACGAGCATATACAAATTTCGTTTCACTTATTGGATAAGATATAGCTACACTCGACAAATTGAAAGTAAAAATTGTGCTACAAAGGTAGGAATATTTATTTGAACGAAGAAAGGTTTTTCGTTTTTTTTCAAAAAAAGCCCATTCTCAGTTTTGGGAATGGGCTTTTGGGGAGTTTTTTGGACGGGTCGGACGGGTCGAACAAGCCTGACTCGTCCCCCAAAAGGGGGAAACTTTTAGTAAGCGCGTGCTATGATGACACGGTGTTTTGCTGGCTTTCCGCTTACCATGTCTACGCCTTCTGTTTGTTCGAACATGAATGGCACGCATCGTATGGTAGCTTGGGTTTCTTCTTTGATGCGCTCTTCGGTTTCGCTTGTTCCGTCCCAATGGCAAAGGAAGAAACCTCCGTCTTTTATTTTCTGCTTAAACTCTTCGTAGTTGTCGCATTCGTGTATGTTTTGGTTGCGGAAGTCGAGTGCTTTTTTGAAGATATTTTCTTGGATTTCTTCTAAAAGTTTTTCAATTCTTTCTACTATTCCATCGAACGATACGTTTTCTTTTTCCAATGTGTCGCGGCGCATAATTTCGATGGTATTGTTTTCCAAATCGCGTCCACCCATTGCTAAGCGCACTGGCACACCTTTGAGTTCGTATTCAGCGAATTTGAAACCTGGACGCTTGTTGTCGGCGTTGTCAAATTTCACGCTAATACCTTTGGCACGCAACTCGTTGATAACTGGTTGGAGTTTCTCAGTGATGGCTGCCAATTGTTCTGCGCCTTTGAAAATAGGCACGATGACTACCTGAATAGGTGCAATCTTTGGTGGCAACACAAGTCCGTTGTCGTCAGAGTGGGTCATGATGAGCGCACCAACGAGTCGTGTACTTACGCCCCATGAGGTTGCCCAAACGTATTCTGGTTTGTTTTCTTTATTAAGAAAGGTAACGTCGAACGATTTTGCGAAGTTTTGTCCGAGGAAGTGCGATGTTCCGCTTTGCAATGCTTTGCCGTCTTGCATCATGGCTTCGATGGTATAAGTATCCAATGCGCCTGCAAATCGTTCGTTTTCACTCTTAACACCTTGTACAACAGGGATAGCGAGCCATTGTTCGGCAAAGTCGGCATAAACTTTGAGCATAGTCTTTGCTTCGTCTACGGCTTCTTCGCGTGTTGCGTGTGCGGTGTGTCCTTCTTGCCAAAGGAATTCTGATGTGCGGAGGAATGGGCGTGTACGCATCTCCCAGCGCATTACGTTACACCATTGGTTGCACATCAATGGAAGGTCGCGGTAAGATTGTATCCAATTCTTGTAAGTGTTCCAAATGATAGTTTCGCTTGTTGGGCGTATGATGAGTTCTTCCTCAAGTTTTGCACTTGGGTCTACCTCTACTGCGTTACCTTCTTCGTTAGAACGTAGGCGGTAGTGGGTTACAACGGCACATTCTTTGGCAAATCCTTTTACGTGTTCTGCCTCGCGAGAGAGGAATGATTTGGGTATGAGGAGTGGGAAATAAGCGTTTTGCGCACCTGTTTCTTTAAACATTTTGTCTAATTGTGCTTGCATTTTCTCCCATATTGCATATCCGTATGGTTTAATGACCATACAACCTCTTACGGGTGATTGCTCGGCAAGGTCGGCTTTGATGACCAAGTCGTTGTACCACTGCGAGTAGTTTTCGGCTCTTTTTGTAAGCTCTTTGAGTTCTTTTGCCATAGTTATGTTTTGTTTCTTCTTTTTAAGTTTTATAGGAAAAACCCCTTTGGTTTTAGGAAAATTCCCTTTGCCGTTTGGTTGTTTCGGCTTATCTTTGTGCAAAATTACAAAAAATAGTTGGCATACAATGTAAAAGTCAAAAGATTGTTGTATCTTTGTTGTACAAATAATGCTCTGACGAGTTTTTTTAGCCAATTTAGGATATACTTTTTTTGAGGCTGTAACATCAATTTTAAAAGAATATTAATAAATAAATTTTTGGATTATGAAAAATTTAAAGACAATAGCAGCTGGACTTTGCGCTGCAACACTCATTACAAGTTGTGCAACTAATCAACAAACTTATGGCGCAGGCGGTGCAGGCGCAGGCGCAGTAGTTGGTGGTATCATTGGACAAATTATTGGTAAGGACACTAAAGGCACGATGATTGGTGCTGCTATCGGTGCCGCAGTAGGTGCTGGAACAGGTGCTATCATCGGTCGCCACATGGATAAGGTTGCTGCTCAGACTGCCGCTAAGGTTGAAAACGCTAAGGTTGAAAAGACAAAAGACGCCAACGGTTTAGACTGTGTTAAGGTTACTTTCGATTCTGGTATTCTTTTCGCTACCAACAGTTCTTCTTTGAGCGCAGCTTCTAAGAAAGATTTGAACAACTTTGCAGGTGTATTGAAGCAAAATCGCGACTGCGACGTGGCTATTCAAGGTTACACCGATGCGTCAGGTAACGACAACATCAATCTTCCTTTGTCAGAAAAGCGTGCCACAGCCGTTTCTTCTTACTTGCGCGCACAAGGAGTTCCTGCTGGTCAAATTCGCACTGTTGAAGGTTTAGGTAGTGCTAATCCTATTGAAAACAAGCGCATTAGCCAAGCCAACCGTCGTGTTGAAGTATATATGTATGCTTCTCAAGACATGATAAACAAGGCAAACAATACCTACATGATGTAGTTTCAGCCCTACGCCAACAAGTTTCTTGGGCGCAATTGCTGTAAATTTTGATATTCTTAGCCATGTAATGAACACTTTCACAAGTGCATACATAATAAAAAAAACTATTATACTATTACTAAAACAACTAAATCTAATTTTAAATATTTTCTTTTTCCACTTTCAATGGTCAATACCATCGCGTGAGAGCAAGCCCTTGGTATTGTAATAATGTTTTATTTCCTTCATTTCAGTAACAAGGTCGGCATAGTCAATAAGGCTTTGGGGGCAATAACGCCCCGTTATGACCACCTCCACGTTCTTGTTTCTATTTTCCAAAGCCTCCATAATCTGTTCCAACGACACCAATTCCATGTAGAGCGCAATAGTAATTTCGTCAAGTATTACTACGTCATATTTTCCTTCTCGCAATATTTTTGCACATTCAGCCAATCCGTTTTGCGCACTTTCTTTGTCTTCTTCGTTAGGAACACGCATAATCATACAGCCACAGCCATACTGCTTGACAGTAAGATTATGAATATAATTTACAACGAGCGTTTCGTTGTATTTCATTTGCTTTATGAACTGACCTACAAAAACCCGCATTCCTGCCATACAAGCACGGATAGCTACCCCTACAGCAGCGGTTGTTTTACCCTTTCCGTTGCCTGTATAAATGTGAATTTGACCACAATCTGCTGTTTTTCTTGTAATCATAAAGATACATGAAATTTTATAAACGCAAGCTCAGCGAAAAGTTTCACTTGTAAATACAACGCTAAGCCTTTGCTATGGTTTCACTTTTTCAAACAAAAATAGATAGTCCAAATCAATTGGAAAGTTTATTCTTTTTTCTACTCGTTTTTAATCCTAACACAGCGAGTGAGTTATTTTTATAAATAAAATATCTCTACCACTGCAAAAATAGTTATAATCTATAAGACTACAAAATATTTTCAGTGTAAAATTCCAACAAAACGGAATTTTATTGATAATTTAACCAAACAAGAAAAAATTACTATTTGTTAAGAAATTATTGTTTGTACCGATTTCATATTATTACAATGGTGGCGCATACTTTATCATTTTTGAAAAATAAGCATTGAAACGACCAGCAAAAGAAACTCATTGAGAACTTGAAAACCATGCAAAATCGTCATCAATTAGCCTCAAAATTAAAATTTCTATACCGCTTCCATTGGCGTTATGTCTGCTTTCGGACACCTATATAAATAGAAATTCTCGTTAATTATTCCTAAAAATAATCTTTCACCTTACATTCTTCCTCTTAAACGAAAGAAATTTTGTACTTTTGCAAAGTTTTTATGCCGAGTAGGCTCGAATAAGTACAGGAAAGATGCTCTGTCGCCTATCGGTCAAACCGTTTACAATAAATAAAAATGTACGCAATTGTAGAAATTAACGGTCAACAGTTCAAGGTGGAAGAAGGCAAAAAGCTCTTCGTAAACCACATCAGAGAAGCCGAAGAAGGCAAGACTGTTGAGTTTGACAAAGTGCTGCTCATCGACAATGCAGGCACAGTCACAGTTGGCGCACCTACTGTTAGTGGTGCAAAAGTAGTAGCCGAGATTGTGAACCCACTCGTTAAGGGTGAAAAGGTAATCGTCTTCAAGATGAAACGTCGCAAGGACTGTCGCAAGAAGAATGGTCATCGCCAACAGTTCACACAGGTTGAGATTAAAACAATTAACGCTTAAATTTAGGAGGACAAGAAATGGCTCATAAAAAAGGTGTCGGTAGTTCTAAGAACGGACGCGAATCACATTCAAAGCGTTTAGGTGTTAAAATTGGTGGTGGTCAAAAAATTATCGCAGGCAACATTATCGTTCGCCAACGTGGTAACAAACACTATCCTGGTGATAATGTAGCACAAGGTAAAGACGATACATTGTACGCACTCACAGACGGTATCGTTTACTTCCACAAGGGTAAGTACAACAAGAGCAAGGTCTCTGTACTTTCTGAAGAAGTATACGCTGCAAAAACTGTAACACCAGAAGCGTAAAGAAAGCAATTAAAGCTTATTCCAAACAAACAACATAATCCCAAATTTCCGTTGGAAATTTGGGATTTATGCTTTTTATGAATAAACAATTGCCAACGATTTAGATTGCACGAGCCTTGTTTTTGAGGTATGTAGGGGCGTGATTTTTTCGCAAGCTCAACAACTCGTATCACGTTCCTAACCGCAAAGAATATATCCGTATTTGCTTGTGCGGAACGGGAAAGCAAAGAAAATCTTATAAAAATCAATCTGAAAAAACCATTGATTCTTTCCCCAAAATACGATTTCTCGCTACGAATAGGCAAAAATTCGCTTTGCTTTCAAGAATTTGATGCCCACTTACATTAACGCAGGCACCAAGAATTTTGTTAAATAATAACCACCTACAATGAGCCAAACATAAATGATTGCAGCCAAAAGGAATGGTTTGAAACCTGCTTTCTTGAATTTATCAATGCTCGTTTCTGCTCCTAAAGCGGTCATTGCCATGGTCAGCAGAAAAGTATCCAAGGTAGTAATGCCCTTAACAACATCGGCTGGCAACAAATTCAAGCTATTAAAACAAATAACGAGCAAGAACATAATGGCGAACCAAGGTATTTGAATTTTGGTTTTAGTTCCGTCAGCATTCTCACGAGTAGCAACATCTTTGGCAACAAAGAAAGCTATAACGAGCAACACGGGAACAAGCATCATGACACGTATCATCTTGACAATAATAGCGCTGTCGCTAATGGCAGCACCCATTGCATTGCCCGCTCCAACAACGTGTGCCACTTCGTGAATGGTTGCTCCTGCAAAAAGTCCCATCTGTTGGTCGGACAAATCAAAGATACCTGCTCGGTAAAGTATAGGATAAAGGAACATAGAAAGCGTTCCAAAGATGACAACAGTAGCCACCGCTACAGCTGTTTTGTAAGGCTTTGGGCGAACAGCTCCGTCTACTCCCATAACAGCAGCAGCACCACAAATAGCAGCACCACACGATGTTAGCAGTGCTATACTGCGGTCCATTTTCAACATTTTACCCACGAAAAGCCCAAAAACAATGGTTACCACCACCACGATAGCGTCAATAATGATAGCAGGAAGTCCCACTGCGGTAATGTCTTGGAAAGTAAGTTTAAAGCCATAAAGTATGATACCGATGCGTAAAATGCGCTTCGAACAAAACACAATACCAGGTGTCCATGTTTCAGGCAGATTATTGCGCAAACTATTAGCATAGAGCATACCAAGAATAATACCGACTATCATCGGCGAGAACGATAAAGCCTTGGCAAAACTCATATCGCCTAAATAGAAAGCAGCACATGAAAAGAGTGCCATTAAAAGGATTCCGTGGAGCATTGAGCTCCTTTGTTCAGTAATTTTCATAATCGTTTTTTTTTATCATCATTTTTATTCTGTAATCGGCAGACTCGCTATGCTGCAAATGCAACCGCAAGTCTGTCAAAAAAAAACCATACAAAGGTACTCAAAAACAAGGAAACGATGTAATTTTTTCCAAGTTTTTCTGCATCTTTTTTTTATTTTTTTATCATTGTATCGAATGGTAAAAAATGTTGAAACATTGAAAAGTCGTAATCATAATACTTTGCAGTTTTGAATAGTTTTGTTACTTTTGCAGTAAATATCAAACAATGTTCAAATTCATGTCGCTTGGCAGTGGCAGTAGTGGCAATGCCTATCTTCTTTATACCGACACCGATTGCATCGCAATTGACTGTGGATTAGGTATTAGAACTGTAAAAAAGCATTTCCACAGCTATGGTTTGCAGCTGTCAATGATTAACAATATAATTATCACACACGACCATGCCGACCACGTTAAGTCGGTGGGGTCGCTCAGCACAGATTATGATATTCCCGTTTATGCCACAAAGATGGTTCACGAGGGTATCAATAGGAATTGGTGTGTAAAGAAAAAAGTGGCTCCGTCTATGGTTCGATTCATCGAAAAGGGTGAAACGAAGCAGATTGGGGAGTTTAAAGTTACAGCTTTTGCCGTGCCACACGATAGTTGCGACTGCGTTGGCTATTCCATTGAGTGCGAGGGAGTTAATTTCACCATTGTAACCGACTGTGGACACATCACTGATGAAATTAAAAAGTTTATTTCTCAAGCCAACTATTTGGTGATTGAAGCCAACCATGAGCCTGAAAAATTGGCAGCAGGTCCCTACCCTAAGTATTTGAAGGCACGCATTGCATCGCAAATAGGACATTTAAGCAATGGAGAATGCGCCCAAGCGATTGTCGAAAACGCTATGCCCCACCTTAAACATGTGTGGTTGTGCCATTTAAGCGACGAGAACAATCACCCAGAATTGGCACGAAAGGCGGTAACAACGGCAATGGCGAGCGTTGGATTGGTGGCTGATGTGGATTTCATGGTCGAGGTTTTGAAACGAAAAACTCCAAGCGAAACCTACGAATTAATATAATTTAGGAGCAAAGTATGTAGGGGCGTGATTTTTTCGCAAGCTCAACAACTCGTATCACGTTCCTAACCGCAAAGAATATATCCGTATTTGCTTTTGCGAAACGGAATACGAGTGTTGAATTTATGAAAAATTCCACCCCTATCTGCTGTTAGGAACGGAATACGAGTTGTTGAGTTTGCGAAAAAATTCCGCCCCTATCTGCTGTTAGGAACGGAATAAATTCCGCCCCTACATCGATTTGTTGTGTTAGGAACGTGGTAAACCACGCCCCTACGTTGGCTTGCTAATGGTTTGCCAATGGTTTTTCAACAAATTGCCAACGATTTAGATTGCACGAACCTTGTTTTTAGGGCATGTAGGGGCGTGATTTATCACGTTCCTAACCGCAAAGAATATATCCGTATTTGCTTTTGTGGGACGGAATACGAGTGTTGAACTTGCAAAAAATCTCGCCCCTACGCTGCTGTTAGGAACGGAATAAATTCCGCCCCTACACCGATTTGCTATGTTAGGAACGGAATAAATCACGCCCCTACATGCTGTACCCAATATAAAAACAATAGGTTTTGAAACGGAAAACCTATTGTTTTGTGTTTCAAAACCTATTGTTTTGTATTTTAAAGCGGTGGACACGAACTGAAAATGGGGGCGTGTCTGACTTTCAAAGATTTCGTTTTGCTAAAATTCTATTGTTACTTTTCCATTGAATTGTCTACCTGTCAAGTAGTTTGGCACTGCATATTGCTGACCCGTTACATCGGTAATCCAGTAATAAGAGTTTACGTTGTTGATGCCAAAGAGGTTCAAGCAATCGAGTCCCAACCAGATGTTGCGGAAGATTGATTTGCGTTTGCCGTCTGTGTTGTCGAACAATCGGTAACTCATTCCTATATCGGCACGCTTGTAGGCAGGCGCACGGAAGGAGTTGCTGCTCAACTCTTGATGGGGCGCAGAGAATGGAAGTCCGTCGGCGTAAGCCAATTTTAGCGACATTCGCCAGCGTGTTGAGCCTGGGAAATAGTCGGTAAAGAAAAGGTTTACGGCAAAGCGTTGGTCGGTAGGCATCGGCACACTGCGGTCTTTTAGTTTCATTCGGGTGTTCATAAAACTGAAAGTGAGCCACGAGTCAGTCCCTGGGACAAATTCTCCAAAGAGTTTAAGGTCTAATCCTGCTGCGTGTCCCGACGATTGGTTGTCGCCATAATAAGTAACTTTCACGTTATCAACCGAATAAGGCACGAGTCGGGAAATGGCTTTATAGTAGGCTTCGGCGGTAAACTTAAACGGTCGGTTGAGCATGGTGAACCGATAACTCATAGACGCCAAGGCATGAATGGACATTTGCGACTTCGTGTTTTTGTTGAGCAAGGCGTAGGTTACGCCATTGACCATGGTTGTGTCGCGCAACTCCTTGTAGAAGGGTGCTTGATAGTAGAGTCCGCCCGCAATACGGAACGAAAGATTGCGGTTCCAGCCTGGTGTGATGTTCAGTGAGACACGAGGCGAGACGATACTCTCTCCGTTGAAACTCCAATGGGCATAGCGCACACCGTAATTCAATCGGAAAAGCGTTGGTATGGAGTCGCTTGTTTGGAAATTCCATGTGTCTTGCAAATAGGCTTCCATGCGTGTTGCGTCCAAATCGTTGCGCGCTCTCAGCGAATAAATCATGTTCAAGTCGTTGCCTGTATGCGGAACATTGTAGCCAGCAGAGTCTCTGTATTCGTATTCGGCTGAATTTTCTCTAATTTTTTCCCATTTATAAGTGAATGCGCCCTCTATTTTATGCTTGCCAGCACGTTGTTGCACCATGAGTTTGAGGCTCTTCACATCGGCTTTCAGATAGTCGCGCGAGTGCTGCATATAGGTTCCCACTCCCAAGTTTTCCGATGTTTCGGTTTGGGTGAGCCAATATTGTCCTTGAATATCGTAGCGTTGTTGCTCCTTGGTAGAGAATGCCGATGCGATAAGGGATAGGTCGGTGCGTGGCGTAAGGTGGTTGGTCAGTGCCAAAGACCCAAAGTAGGTGCGAAAAAGGTCTTTCTCTTTGCCGTCAAAATAGACTTTAAACTTCTTCACATTCTGCAATGTACCGAAGTTTGTTTCACGGTCTTCTGGTTCAAACTCATAGTTATTTTCCGAAATATTCCCAATGAAATCTACCTGCCAACGCTTCGAAGGCTGCCAAGAAAGGTAGGTTTGATAGTCGAGGAACGATGGTTTGTATTCGCCTTTTGTTTCCAATGAGCCTAAGAGATACTTGTTGGTTTTATAGCGCAAGCCGTTTGTCCATGTTAGTTTCTTGGTCGATAAGCCGAAATAGCCGCTCGCACCGAGCATAGAGAGGGTGATTGAGCCTTCGGTTCGCTTGGGTCGCTTGTAGGTAATATCGAGTGCCGAACTCATTTTGTCGCCATATTTTGACTCGAAACCACCTGTCGAGAAGCCCACATGGTCTACTAAATCGGGATTAATGACCGACAATCCTTCTTGCTGACCACTTCGAACAAGGAAGGGACGATAGACTTCCACATTATTTATATATACCGAATTTTCGTCAAAAGTACCGCCTCGCACGTTGTATTGCGACGAAAGTTCGTTGTGCGACGATACACCTGCTTGGGTTTGTATGATTTCTTCGACCACGTTTCCCGATACGGACGGCGACTTTTTAGCATGGTCTATTTTCACTTCTTCGGTGGTTCCGTGTTGCGTAACCTTTCCCGTTACCACCACTTCATCCATCTGATTGTCGCTTGCCAACTGTATTTGCAACGTTTGTTTGCCTTTCGGACGGCGCAAAACTCTTACTTTCGACTTGTAACCCAACATCGAAAAGTGAATTTTCACCGAGTCTTGGCTCTCCAATTGCATACTAAATTCGCCTTTAAGGTTTGTCAAAGTCATCTTCCCTTGCGATGATACCATGACCGAAGCCAACTCGATAGGGTTGCCTTCTTGGTCGGAAATTTTGCCTTGCAGCGTAAATGACTGTCCCATAGCGTGTACAGCACACACCAAAAAGAGGAACATTATAATCGTTAAACGAACTTTTCCTTGTTTCATGCAATGATAACGTTTCTTTAAAAAGATTATTGTATTTTTTCGACTGGTATTTCTTGTCAATCTATTTTCTTTTGCTACCTTTGCAATCAGATTAATAGGTAAGATAAATAAAATGAAGAAAATACTCTTTCTAATGGCTTTGGTGCTTGGCGCAATCACCATTACATCGTGTAACGAGAACGAATCGTATGCCAAACAATTGGAACGCCAATCAGAATCAATCGATGCATTCATCAATAAACACAAAATTACGGTGATTTCGGAATCGCAATTTGCCAATCAAGGCTATAAAACTGACACGACAAAGCACCAATATGTGAAGTTCAACAATAACGGTGTTTACATGCAAATTGTAAATGAAGGGTCAGGAGAAAAGCTAAAGAAAGGCGAAACAGCCACCGTGCTTTGCCGTTTCGACGAAACCAACTTGCTCACCGATACAATTCAACTCACCAACCGCGCCTTAGCATGGGACGGAATGGTAGATAAAATGATGGTAACCAATACAAGTGGCACATTCACAGCTACTTTCGACGCAAGTTCAAGCGTAATGAAGAGAGCTTACCGCAACACCATGGTGCCTTCAGGTTGGCTTGTTCCACTTACCTATATCAACTTAGGACGCATCGCAAAGCCAGACGATAAGTTGGCACATGTGCGCCTTATCGTGCCTTCAAGCCAAGGTCATAAACATGCAAGCGACAACGTTTACGCTTGTTTTTATGACATAACGTACCAAAGAGGAGTATAAAAAAACAACCATACGCCACGACTGCAAGCCGCTGTCGTGGCTTTAAAATTATATCATTCATGACGCTAATTAAGTCTATTTCAGGTATCCGCGGCACTATTGGCGGACAAACAGGGGACACATTGAACCCACTTGACATTGTAAAATTCACCTCAGCTTACGCTACTTATATCGCAAGCCAACACCCAAACAAGAAACTTAAAATTGTAGTAGGACGTGATGCACGCATTTCGGGCGAAATGGTGAAGAACGTAGTCTGCGGAACACTCATGGGAATTGGGGCTGATGTGGTTAATATAGGATTGGCAACAACACCTACAACCGAACTTGCTGTGCGCATGGAAGGGGCTGACGGTGGCATCATCATCACTGCTTCACACAATCCAAGACAATGGAACGCACTGAAATTATTGAACCATGAAGGCGAATTTCTTACGGCTCAAGATGGTGCTGCCGTACTCGATATTGCAGAAAAGGAGAGTTTCCTTTATGCCGATGTAGACAATCTCGGTAGTTACAGAGAGGATAATTCGTTCGACCAACGCCACATTGATGCTGTAAAAGCACTTGAATTAGCTGATTTAGAAGCCATTAAAGCACGCAAATTCCGTGTATGTGTCGATGTTGTAAACTCGGTTGGTGGCGTTATTCTTCCTCAATTGTTAGACCAAATTGGCGTAGAATATACCTTACTTTATGGCGAACCAACAGGCAATTTCGCTCATAATCCTGAACCTATCGAGAAGAATCTCGGTGGCATCATGGACGAAATGAAAAAGGGCGGATACGACCTCGGTATCGTGGTAGACCCTGACGTAGACCGCTTGGCATTCATTCGTGAAGATGGCGTGATGTTTGGCGAAGAATATACCCTTGTTGCCGTAGCCGATTACATTCTCGACCATGTGGCAGGAAACACTGTTAGCAACCTTTCTTCAACCCGTGCTTTGCGTGATGTAACCGAAAAACATGGCGGAAAATACTATGCTTCAGCAGTGGGCGAGGTAAATGTTACCACCAAAATGAAGGAAGTAGGTGCTGTCATTGGTGGCGAAGGCAATGGCGGAGTTATCTATCCTGAAAGCCATTACGGCAGAGATGCTTTGGTAGGAATCGTGCTTTTCCTCAGTTCATTGGCTCAAAAAGGATTGAAAGCAAGCGAATTGCGCAAGACATACCCTGAATATTTCATTGCCAAAAACCGCATCGACCTTACTCCAGAAACCGATGTTGATGCTATTCTTGCTAAGGTTAAGGAACTTTATGGCAACGAAAAAGACGTACAAGTAACCGATATTGACGGAGTAAAACTCGATTTCCCAACCGCTTGGGTGCATCTTCGCAAATCGAACACCGAGCCCATTATTCGTGTTTATAGCGAGGCAGGCTCAATGGAAGAAGCCGACCAATTGGGCAAAAAGCTCATGCAGGTGGTTTATGATATGCAGTAAGCGGTTGAGGGATTAGTCGCGGACCAGTCGGACCAGTCTGGCTAGTCCGACAACTCCAACAAATCCCCATCAGCAAAATCAATCAGACCTGTCAGACGAGTCTGCCCCGTCCGACTCGTCCCCCTCCAAAATTTTAAAACCAAACAACAATGATATTAAAGAAAAAGAGGTGGCACTGTCTTCCGGGACAAGAACCCACCGAAATGGACAAAAAAATAATGGAGTTTGAGAAGAAAGGAAAGCTCGTTCCAACCCGCAACCTCATTAAAACTCCCGAACAAATTGAGGGCATTCGCCGTGCTGGCGTCATCAACACAGGCTGTTTGGACGCTGTAGCTGACGCCATTCATATAGGCATGAATACCCAAGAAATCGATGATATATGCATGGCGTTCTGCAAAGAACACAATGCTATCCCAGCATGCCTTAACTATGAAGGTTTCCCAAAGAGTGTTTGCACCAGCATCAACGAAGTTGTGTGCCACGGAATCCCTAAGAAAGAGGACGTTTTAGAGGAAGGCGACATCATCAATGTGGACATGACCTGCATTCTTGACGGCTATTACGCAGACGCAAGTCGTATGTTCATCATGGGAAAAACTACCCCCGAAAAGGAACAATTGGTGCGCGTTGCCAAAGAATGCCTTGAAGTGGGCATGGAAGCAGCCAAACCTTACTCGTTTGTGGGCGACATCGGTCATGCCATTCAGAAGCATGCCGATAAATATGGCTACGGTGTTGTGCGCGACCTTTGCGGACACGGCGTAGGAAACCAATTCCACGAAGAACCAGAAGTAACCCATTATGGTCATCGTGGCACAGGTATGTTGCTCGTACCGGGCATGGTTTTCACCATCGAACCAATGATTAATCAAGGCACATGGAAAGTTTTCATCGATGCCGAAGACCCATACGGGTGGGAAATCATTTCGGGCGACGAACTCCCTTCGGCTCAATGGGAACACACTTTCCTCATGACCGAAACGGGATTGGAGATTTTAACTTATTAAGCTTTCCCCCACCCCCCTCCGTTGGGAGTGGGAGTGCAAATTTTCTTGCTCGTAGGGGCGTGATTTTATCACGTTCCTATTCAGCAAAATAGCTTATTTTTAGAGTGTTAGGAACGTGATACGAGTTGTTGAGCTTGCGAAAAAATCACGCCCCTACGAACAAGGGCATTAGCCACCACCCCCTCTCCCATCTGAGAGGGTTGGGGAGAGTCTCTTTTAGAAATTTATTATGGACACATATATATTAGGAATAGAAAGCAGTTGCGACGATACGAGTGCAGCAGTATTGCGCAATGGCGTGATACTGAGCAATGTAACGGCTTCGCAAGATGTGCATAAAGCCTACGGAGGAGTAGTACCTGAATTGGCTTCACGCGCTCACCAGCAAAACGTTGTACCCGTTGTAGACCAAGCCATTAAGCGTGCAGGTATCACCAAAGAACAACTCTCAGCCGTAGCCTTCACTCGTGGGCCTGGTTTAATGGGTAGTTTGCTCGTTGGCGTTAGCTTTGCCAAAGGTTTTGCACGCTCATTGGGCATTCCGCTCATCGATGTAAACCACTTACAAGGTCATGTTCTCGCCCACTTCATCAAGGAAAGCGACGACGACACCAATCAACCTCCTTTCCCTTTCATCTGTTTGCTCGTTTCGGGCGGTAACTCTCAGATTGTCAAGGTGAATGCTTACAACGATATGGAAGTGTTGGGGCAGACCATAGACGATGCAGCAGGCGAGGCAATCGACAAATGTTCGAAAGTCATGGGCTTAGGTTATCCAGGTGGGCCTATCATCGATAAGCTCGCACGACAAGGCAATCCAAAGGCTTACAAGTTTGCCGAACCTAACGTTGCAGGCTACGACTATTCGTTTTCGGGACTGAAAACATCGTTCCTTTACAATCTTCGTGAATGGATAAAGGACGACCCCGATTTCATAGAAAACCATAAGGTAGACCTTGCGGCAAGTCTTGAATTTACCATTGTTGATATTTTGATGAAGAAACTCCGCAAAGCCGTTAAAGATACTGGCATTAAGCACGTTGCAGTAGCAGGTGGCGTTTCGGCAAACAATGGTTTGCGCAATGCTTTCCACGACCATGCGGCACGTTTCGGGTGGACAATTTATATTCCAAAATTCTCTTACACCACCGACAACGCAGCCATGATAGCCATGGTAGGAACTTTCAAATATCAAGACGGAAAGTTTGCCACTATTGATATGCCTGCTTTTAGTAAGGTAACTTTTGAATAATTTTTTTTAACCCCTCTTTTAAGCGACAAAACATAGAAAATGGAATTTGAAAGCAAAATATTATCACGCCAAATAGGCGACCTTCTTTACGCATCAGGCTTCTCACTCGGTACGGCAGAAAGCTGCACAGGCGGACGCATCAGCGAAACCATCATTGCCATACCTGGTGCATCGAATTATTTCAAAGGCGGCATCGTGTCGTATAGCGAAGAAACCAAAATGAATTTATTGGGTGTAAAGGCTGAAACTTTGCAGGAACACACTGCCGTAAGCGAACAGGTAGCACGCGAAATGGTAAGCGGTGCTATCCGTGCGCTCAACGTAGACTATGCCATTTCGGTTACAGGAACAGCTGGGCCAGGCGGTGGCACAGCCGAAATTCCTGTTGGCACAATATGGATTGGCTATGGCGACAAGAACGAAATACGCACGATGAAACTCACAGAAGACTTCGGTCGCGACATCAATCTTGCCATTGCCACCAACAAAGCCATTCGCCTCATGCTCGATTTCCTCACCGAGAAGTTAGCACCCGAAACTAACAACGACGAAACCGATGTGGCTGACATGACAGGCGTGAAGTTGTAAAGCGCGGATAAACAGAAAAATACATAAAACCCATTGTTTTGACCATCAAAACAATGGGTTTTATGTATGAAAACAACCTATTTTGTGGGTAGCTAGTCGGGACTAGGCGGACTAGTCGGACTAGGCTGACTAGTCGGGACTAGTCTGACTAGTCTGACTTAATAGTTAAAAGATGATAAAATTTAGTTCAAAATAGATTGTTTTTAAAACAAAAAATACTATCTTTGCAATATCAAAATGATATTATTTTTTTAAGAACTAATTTTAAACAATACAACTATGGAGAAAAAAGAATTTGCATTCAAAGGAACTATCCTCAACGGATTTCTCATGCTCACACTAACCCTTATTACCCTTTTGGGTTCAATTACTGCCGCAGTTTACGGATTTATTGACTTAGATGCCGACAAAACTACCACTGGAGTTTTGCTTTTGGGCGGTGCTGTGATGGGAATTATTTTGTTTATCCTCCTATGTTGCGGATTTATAAGAGTCGAACCTAACGAAGCACGTGTAATGATGTTCTTCGGCGAATATAAAGGTACGTTTACACAAGTGGGATTTCATTTTGTAAACCCATTCATCAACACGAAAAAAATGTCATTCCGTGCAAGAAACATTGATGCAGATCCTATCAAGGTGAACGATAAAAACGGTAACCCTATCATGATAGGTATGATGCTCGTTTGGCGATTGAAGGATTCTTACAAAGCTATCTTTGAAATTGACTCAGAGACAATGGCAAAGTCGGGCAACGAAGAAGCCATTACCAACAAGGTGAGCGACCTTATGCTGGCTTTCGAACGTTTCGTTAAGATTCAAGGCGATGCTGCTTTGCGCCATGTTGCAGGTCAATACGCTTACGACAATATGGACGATGAAACCATCACACAAACCCTTCGAGAGAATAGCGAAGAAATTAATAAACTCTTAGAGCAAACCCTTGACGAACGATTGGATATGGCTGGTATAGAAATTGTTGAAGCACGCATCAACTATCTTGCCTATGCACCAGAAATTGCTGCCGTAATGTTGCGCCGCCAACAAGCCAGTGCCGTGATTGCAGCACGCGAAAAGATTGTCGAAGGAGCTGTTTCAATGGTCGATATGGCATTGAAAAAACTCGACAATGAGAACATTGTGGAACTCGATGAAGACAAAAAAGCAGCTATGGTAAGCAACCTTATGGTGGTACTTTGTAGCGAAACATCAACCCAACCCGTTGTAAATTCAGGCACGTTGAATATGTAATAATGGCAAAAAAAGATAATAACACAAAAAGTTTCATTCTCCGTGTTGATGCCGACACCATGGCAGCAATCGAGAAATGGGCGGCAGACGAGTTTCGTTCTACCAACGGACAGCTGCAGTGGATTATCACAGAAGCACTTAGAAAGGCACGTCGTCTGCCAAAACAAAAGAAAAGCGTAGCAAAAGAAAAGGAAAACGACAATGACAAATCTTAAAAACGTAAGACTAAGACGTACTCGCCAAAGTACAATCTTTGAGATAGTGGCAGCCCTTTGCTCACTTTTCTCATGGATTATTGTGAGCATAGCCGTAGCAAAAGGCAGATTAGACGCAGAAAAAATTATCACTATCAGCGTCTTGTCCCTTTTATCTACCTTTATGTTCTATTCGGCTTATCGTCCCGGTGCACCTTGGATAAGAAACAGCTACCAGCCAAAGACAATGCAACAACTCATTGCAACGAGTAAATTTTTTCGTATCTTGGGTTTAGAAATTAGCATACTATGCCTGTGCATAGCAGTCCTTTCACTAATAAAACTGCCCACATCCATAGATAAAATTTTGGGTACGAGCTTTATGGTCATATTCCTCGGCACGAAGATTTACATTGACCGAAAATATAAAGAAGTGAAAAAGGTCGAAAAAGCAGTACAAAAAAAGGAAAAACAATAGGTTGTAAACATTCTTTTCCTATGACTTACACACCTTGTCTATGAAGGTGTATTCTCAAAAAAATAGCCTTATGCTCAACTATTCTGCAGCGTAAGGCTGTTTTTTTTATAATAATACTTGTTTTTCAATGGAAATCATTATCTTTGCACATAGATTCCAACCAATGAAAAAAATTGGGCGAAAAACATGAAAGAGAAACAATAATCAACAAATATAAACATAAAAAAGCTGGCAGTAGAAACATTGACAGCATTTCAACAAACAAATTAATGGAAGAATTTGAACTCATTGCCAAAACCTTTATGGGACTTGAGCAGGTTTTGGCTCAGGAGCTCACCCAACTGGGTGCTAACAACGTGCAAATAGGACGACGAATGGTGTCGTTCACAGGTAACAAAGAAATGATGTACCGAGCTAACTTCCAGTTGCATACGGCTATACGAGTACTAAAACCAATCGCACACTTTAAAGCAAATAGTGCGGAAGATATGTACGATGAGGTAAGGAAAATCGATTGGAGCAAGTATATCCTCAAAGGAAAAACATTCTCTGTCGATTCGGTTGTCTACTCAGAAGAGTTCAAAAACTCACGATTCGTAACCTATAAAGTAAAGGACGCTATCGTAGACCAATTTCGTGAAAATACAGGAACACGACCAAATATCTCGGTGAGCAACCCTGATATTCGGCTAAATATTCACATTGCCGAAGACAAGGCTACACTTTCCTTAGACTCAAGTGGAGAATCATTGCACCGCCGTGGCTACCGACAAGAAAGCGTTGAAGCTCCATTGAACGAGGTTTTGGCTGCGGGCATGATTCTTATGACAGGCTGGAAGGGCGAAACCGATTTCATTGACCCTATGTGTGGTTCAGGAACATTACCTATTGAGGCGGCACTCATCGCAAGAAACATTTCGCCTGGCGTATTCCGCAAAGAGTTTGCATTTGAAAAATGGGCTGATTTCGACCAAGATTTGTTTGATAGCATCTACAACGACGAGTCGGAAGAACGAGAATTTACTCACCATATCTATGGTTACGACACCGATATGAAGGCTGTAAACACGGCAAAGCTTAACGTTGCAGCAGCAGGATTCTCGAAAAACATCACCATTGAGCATAAAGATTTCAAGAACTTTACGCAGCCAAAGGACAAGAGCATCATTGTGATGAATCCACCATACGGCGAACGCATCTCAACCCCTAACTTGTTGGGAACTTACAAGATGATAGGCGAACGCTTAAAGCATCAGTTCATGGGCAACGAGGCATGGATTCTTTCTTATCGTGAAGAATGTTTCCGCGAAATAGGATTAAAGCCAAGCATTAAAATCCCAGTTTACAACGGTTCATTGGAATGTGAGTTCAGAAAATACCAAATGTTCGACGGCAAACTCAACGAGTTCCGTGCCGAAGGAGGCATTGTAAAGACCGAAGACGAGAAGAAAGAAATGGCGCAGAAGCATCGTTTCAAGAAAAATCGTGAATTTAAAAAACGCTTAGACGATACCGAATCAAACGAAGAGGGCGATATTCGCTCGTTCACTTTCCATAGTTTCGAACATGAAAGACCCGATTTTGGAAAGAAATTCAACGAGAAAAGAAAGCCACGCAGAAACTTTGGCGACGACGACCGCTTTGGCGACGACGACCGCTTTGGCGACGACTATAAATCATTCAAAGGAAAGAAAAACTTTGGTGGAAAGAAGTTTGATAAAGGTGGCAAAGGTGGTAAAAACCGATATAAAAATTTTGATACAAATGAAGACTAACACTTTAATGGTGGGGGCAATATTAGCTGGATTCATGGCTTTTGCACAACCTACAAACATCATGGCACAGAAAAAATTTACACTCGAAGAACTTAATTTCGGAGGTAAAAACTTTCAAAAAATGCGTGCTGAAACTCGCTACACTACATGGTGGGGCGACCAATTGGTTCGATTGGACAAAGAACAATGCACAATTGTGAACACAAAGACGCTGAAAGAGCAAACACTCTTCACACTTAGCGACTTAAACGCATGGCTCGGAGATAGCAAAAGCAAGGTTCGTGCGCTTTATAGCATTGCTTTTCCTGATGCCAAAAAGCCTGTTGTAAAGGTGAATACAGGCAAAGAAACATTGCTCGTAAACTTTAAAACAAAGAAAATAGAGCAGCGTTTTGAAAACGTTACAGAGGCGCAAGCAGCCGACCGCAACGCTGTTTCTGGTGCATTGGCTTACGTTTTAGAAAATCAACTCTACGTTTCTAACAACGGACAAACCAAGCAATTAACCTCTGACGGCTCTCGTAGCATCGTTTACGGACAAGCGGTACACCGTGATGAGTTCGGAATTAAAGGCGGATTGTATTGGAGTCCTAACGGCGAACGCCTTGCTTTCTATCGCATGGACCAAAGCATGGTAACCGATTTCCCACTTATCAATGTTCAAGAAGTAGATTGGACACCTAAAAAGGGTGAATCTCGCATGGCAACACCAGCGCCAACTCCTTACCCAATGGCTGGCGAAACCTCTCATAAGGTTACCGTAGGTGTTTACGACATCAATACTTCAAAGACCGTTTACCTCAAAGCTGGCGACCCAACCGACCGCTATTTCACCAACATACAGTGGAGCCCCGACAATAAAACCATCTATATGTTTGAGTTGAACCGCGACCAAAACGATTGCCATTTGGTTTCTTACGATGCACAAACAGGCGATAAAATTGCAGAACTCTACCACGAAACCGATGCAAAATATGTTGAACCAAGCCACCCTATCCTTTTCTTGCCTTGGAACAGCAACCAATTTGTGATGCAAAGTCAGAAGGACGGCTACAACCACCTCTACCTTTTTAATAAAGACGGCAAGGAGTTGAAGCAAATTACCAAAGGCAATTTTGTTGTCATGGACATACTCGGCTTCAACGAAAAGGCAAAGTCTATCATCTATGTGTCTAACGAATGCAGTCCTATTCAGCGCAACACATGGAGCGTAAACGTGGCAAACGGAAAGCGCACCTTGTTGGATAATGGTCGTGGATACCATTATGCACGATTGAGCGAAGGTGGTAACTACTTGGTAGACAACTATTCTGAACCAAACGTACCACGCAAAATAGACATCGTAACCATTGGAAATAAGCCTGAAATTAAGAACTGGCTCACTGCAAAAAATCCATGGGCAGGCTATAATATCCCTGAATTTACATCGGGTTCGATAAAAGCTGACGACGGCAAAACCGACCTTTATTGGCGCATGGTGAAGCCTATTGGTTTCGACCCTAATAAGAAATATCCAACCGTTGTGTATGTTTACGGTGGCCCTCATGCCCACAACGTTGATGCAAGTTGGAACTATGGCTCACGTCCATGGGAAACTTACATGGCACAAAAGGGCTATTTGCTTTTCATTCTTGACAACCGTGGTAGCGAAAATCGTGGCAGAGCCTTTGAACAAGCTACTTTCCGCCAGTTAGGACAAGTTGAAATGCGCGACCAAATGGCTGGTGTAAACTATTTGAAATCACTCCCTTACGTTGATGCAGACCGCATCGGTGTACATGGTTGGTCGTTTGGTGGCTTCATGACTATTTCTTTGATGACCAACTACCCTGAAACTTTCAAAGTAGGTGTAGCAGGTGGGCCTGTAATCGACTGGAAATGGTACGAGGCAATGTATGGCGAACGCTACATGGACACTCCACAAACCAACCCAGAGGGTTATGCAAAGACATCGCTCTTGAAGAAAGCAAAGGATTTAAAAGGCAAATTGCAAATCATTACAGGTTTGAACGACCCTGTGGTGTTGCCACAACATTGCTTCACTTTCCTCAAAGCATGTATTGGAGTAGGCACACAACCTGACTTCTTCGTCTATCCTGGCGAACCACACAACATGCGTGGACACCAAAGTGTGCATCTACACGACCGCATTACACAATATTTTGAAGATTATTTGAAGCCGCTCAACACCCCTACTCGTTAATAAAAAGAGTAGGAAAGTCGTTGAAAATAAAAGAAATGGGCAGCAGTAAAAGGCTCATTATCAAGGAAAAATAATAATAGAATAATAAAAAAATACTTCCTTACGCATAGAAAATATGTACGCCCCTCCCAACGGAGGGGTTGGGGAAGGCTCTTTATTTTATGAAAATACTACTCTTAGGCAGCGGCGGACGTGAACACGCCTTAGCATGGAAGATTGCACAAAGCCAACAATGCGATAAGTTATTCATTGCCCCTGGTAACGCAGGTACAACCGATTGTGGCGAAAATGTAGCCATTGGGGTGAATGAATTTGACCGATTGAAGACTTTTGCAATTGAAAATCAAATCGATATGGTGGTTGTAGGTCCCGAAGACCCATTGGTAAATGGTATCTATGACAGCTTCAAAAACGATGAAACCACCCAACATATAGCCGTTATTGGCCCTTCAAAGGCTGGTGCAGTGTTGGAAGGTAGTAAGGATTTTGCCAAAGCTTTCATGAAGCGACACAACATTCCAACGGCTGCTTACGAAACATTCGACGGTACTACCATCGACGAAGGCTTGAAATTCTTGGAAACATTGAAAGCTCCTTATGTTCTGAAAGCCGACGGATTGGCTGCTGGCAAGGGTGTTTTAATACTTCCAACTTTGGAAGAAGCCAAACGAGAGTTGAAAGAAATGTTGGGCGGAATGTTCGGAAACGCATCGGCAAAGGTAGTCATCGAAGAGTTCCTTTCGGGCATTGAATGTTCAGTTTTCGTACTTACCGACGGCACAAACTACCAAATTCTCCCTGAAGCCAAAGACTATAAACGCATTGGCGAGGGCGATACGGGTTTGAACACAGGCGGTATGGGTAGTGTTTCGCCTGTTCCTTTTGCCGACAAGGCATGGCTCGACAAGGTGGAAACACGCATCATCAAACCTACTGTAGACGGCTTGAAAGCAGAAGGAATCGACTATAAAGGTTTTATTTTCTTCGGTCTTATCAACGTAGAGGGCAACCCTATGGTGATAGAATACAACTGCCGCATGGGCGACCCAGAAACAGAAACGGTCATGTTGCGCCTCAAAAGCGACATTGTAGACCTTTTCAAGGGAGTTGCCAACGGCAGTATCAGCGAATGTAAGGTAGAGTTTGACGACCGTTCAGCCGTTTGCGTAATGCTTGTAAGTGGCGGTTATCCTGGTAGTTACCAAAAGGGTTACACCATCGAAGGCATCGAAAAAGTAGACGGTTCAGTAGTTTTCCACAGCGGTACAGCCTTGAAAGACGGCAACATCGTAACCAATGGTGGACGTGTCATCGCCGTTTCGTCCTACGGAACTAACAAAGACGAAGCCTTGAAAAAGAGTTTCACAGAAGCCGAAAAGATAGATTTTAAGGATAAATATTTCAGAAAAGACATCGGCAAAGACTTGTAGTTTTTCCTAGGAGAACTAGGAGAACTAGGAATACTAGGAGAACTAGGAGAACTAGGAGAACTAGGAAAAACTAGGAAAACTAGGAAAAACTAGAAAAACTAAAAAGAAAAATGGCACAAAAGCGCATTCAAAATATCATTGCAGAGAGTCGTTGGTCGCTCACCATTATGTCCGTTTGCGCCATTGCGGTGTGGTCGGCAGTGGCATTGACCAACATCTACGTCCTTCCCTCGCTGCTCTGTATGCTCTTCTCCACCTTCTTGATGATGGAGTTGAACAACACCAATGCGCTCATTCGCATTTACAGTCGCATGGTTTCGTGCTGCTATATGGCATTCACCACCATGGCAACCTTCCAATTTATTTCCTACCGAGCAGCCATTATTGTGCTTTGCATTGTGGGTTTCTACACTTGTATTTTCCGTTGCTATCAAGATTTTCATTCACCAGGTTGGACTTTTTATGCCTTTTTGTGCTTTGGACTGAGCAGCATTGTATGGGTGCAAACCTTTTATTTCTTGCCTATTCTATGGATTTTAATGGCGACAAACCTCTTAGCACCGAGCGCAAAAAACTATGTTTCGTCCCTCTTTGGCATACTATTGCCCAACATTGTGGCAATCGGTGTAAAACTTTATTTAGGCGATTTGCAGAGCATTATCGACCATTTCGGAAACTTAATCGTATTTGAAAAATTCTTCGATTACGGCATTCTCTCGATTGGCGAAATCGTTACTGCGCTATGGGTTATTCTCTGTGCTATCATCGGAACGACCCATTTTATACGTCAAAAGCGCAGCGATAGCATCAGAAACCGCATGCTTTATGGAATGTTCATAACCATCAATTCTACTGCTATCATCAGCCTTTTCCTTCAACCCCAACATTACGATGCCTTATTGGGTATCATGATAGCCTCAACCTCCCCTCTTTTAGCGCATTTCATCGCTTTGACCCACACCAAACTCACCAACTTTGTGTTCAAACTTTTGCTACTTGGAACGATTGTTATTATGGTTTTCAACCTTATCAACTCGCTCAATTTCCTCAGATAAGACCTAAAAACACGTCCCTATACTAGGAAGACTAGGAAGACTAGGAAAACTAGGAAGACTAGGAAAACTAGGAAAACTAGGAAAACTAGGAAAACTAGGAAAACTAGGAGAACTAGGAGAACTAGGAAAACTAGAAAAAACTAGCCCCCTAGAAAAAACAAGCAGTGCCACATGGGCAAATCTGCCATGCTCCCCCCCTAAATAAATCCTCATAAAAGAGGATTTTATTTTTTATAAAATCTTAGTAATTTTGCTGCCGATTACAAATACATTAATATTTTACACCTTTCGCAACAATGTTAACGAGCATTCTATTCATTGCGGGATTAACGATGGCAACACCGCCCGAAAAAATCGATACAACGGTATCGAAGCACATCGAGTTAGACGAAGTAACAATAACTGAGTTTAAACAAAACAAACACAATCTGACGCCTTCTTCTATCTCTGTGGCAAACGCTACACTAATTGGCAACCAAGGATTGAACAGTCTTAAAGAATTAACGGCAGTAATGCCCAATTTCTTTATGCCCGACTATGGTTCAAAGCAAAACACACCCGTTTATATCCGTGGCGTTGGTGCTAAAACCAAAGGCCCTGCGGTAGGATTCTATGTTGACGGCATTCCTCATTTCGAAAATTCAGCGTTCGACATCGACCTCTCTGATGTTGCCGATGTGGAAGTTTTCCGAGGTCCACAAGGTACGCTTTATGGTCGCAATGCCATTGGCGGTATCATCAACGTACACACCATTTCGCCTTTTGCCTACCAAGGTTCTCACTTAAAGATAGGTTACGGAAGTCAAAACGACATTACCGTTCAAGCAGCCAACTACACCAAACTTTCGTCTCAGTTTGGTTTTTCCATTGCGGGAGGCTATCACCACAATCAAGGTTTCTTTACCAACGAGGCTACAGGCAAGAAAGCCGACGGAATTGATGAAGGTTTTGGACGCATCAACCTTTTGTGGCGACCAGCAGACAATTGGTTTTTCCGCCTGAACTCTATGCTCAATTATTCTGACCAAGGGGGCTATCCATACGGAACTTACAACAAAGAAACCAATGAGGTGGCAAACGTGAACTATAACCGTTTCAGTTCCTACCACAGACTTATCTCTACTTCGGGGCTCAACGCTCGTTACGATGGTGAGCATTTCAGTTTCAACAGTCAAACGTCTTATCAGTTCATCAAAGACAGCCAAAGCATTGACCAAGATTTCATGCCACAAGACTTTTTCTTTGTGCGCAACAAAATCAAACAGAACATGGCGAGCCAAGAGTTCACCCTCAAATCGAATGACAACAGCCGCTATCAGTGGATTGTAGGTGCTTTCGGCATGATACAAAACATCGATAACAACGTTGAGACACAATATATTAAGAAAAATCAAGGGCAACCTGCCACAAGCAAAATCCCTGTTTATGCCTTTGCGCTTTATCATCAGTCGTCTTACAACATTTGGAAAGGACTTTCTGCCACCTTGGGGTTGCGCTTCGACTATGAATATGCCAAACAAGATTATCACAAAGACGCCTACCAACTCACTACCAACGACGGACGAAAGGTGTTGAAAGATTTTCATAGTAGCTTGCATTTCAGTCAGATTACACCAAAATTTGCATTGCAATATCTGACTAACCAGCAAAATCTCTTCTATGCTTCGGTAACAAGAGGCTACAAAGCAGGCGGCTTCAATCAGTCTTTCCGCACCGACGACGAACGCACCTACACCCCAGAGTTTAATTGGAACTACGAAGTAGGTGCAAAAATCAAACTTTTGAACCAAAAACTCATGGCAGAAGTGGCTTTGTTCTACATTGATTGGCGCAACCAACAAGTCAATCTCACCGTTCCTGGCGTGGGAAACATTCTCCACAATGCAGGACACTCCGACAGCAAAGGTGTGGAAGTATCGCTCTCAGCCCAACCTATACAGGGTTTGAACCTCCAAATGAGCTACGGTTACACCTATGCACGCTTCATAGATTACCAAAAGAACGAAAAAGTAAACTACGCCCACAACCTTCTCCCAATGGTTCCACGCAACACTTTGGGTGTAAATGCCAGTTATACGCTCGTTCCACGCAACAATAAAATCGTTGACGAGGTGGTTTTCAGCTGCGGAATGACAGGAGTTGGCAAAATATACTGGACGGAAGACAATGCCGTATCGCAAGATTTCTATGCGCTACTCAATGCAAAGATTAGTGCCACCCGTGGCATCTTCTCTTGGGAACTATGGAGCAAGAATCTCACCGACACCACTTACTCAACTTATTGCTTTAAGTCGTCGGCTTATTACGCACAATTGGGCAAACCAATGAGCTTTGGCACATCGCTCATCGTGCGCTTTTAAGGGTGAATTTTAAGAAATATCACCATAAAATATAGCCCCATCTAAAAAGAAAAAATGCGGAATAGGGTATCCATAAAATCTTTTGCACAAGCAGATGCGCTGACCCTCGGCACATTCTTCTTTCTCTATGTGGCTCAATCCATACCTTCGAGCTTCTTGTCCACGGCATTGCAAGTGCTGATGCGTGAAAATCATTTCTCACTATCCGACATCGGACTCTTGCAACTCGTAAAATTGCCGTGGATATTGAAGTGCTTTTGGGCACCCGTTTTAGACCGCCATTTGCTCACAATGGGGCATTACAAACGTTGCATCATATCGTCGGAACTGGCTTACGCCGCTATTTTGCTGTGCTTGGGGTGGTTCGATATTCGCACAGATATTTACCTCATCATCGCTTTGGTGATACTCTCAATGGTGGCTTCAGGCACACAAGACATTGCTACCGACTCGTTGGCAGTGCTTTCCTTCAAGAAAAGCGACAAAAGCATGGTCAATAGTATGCAGTCGATGGGCAGTTTTGGCGGAACATTAGTGGGCAGTGGCATTCTTTTAATGGTACTTCATCGCTACGGTTGGCAGGTTGTGTTGCCTTGTTTGGCAGCCTTTGTCTTAATGGCACTTATCCCTTTGATGTTCAATCGGAAACTAACCATTACGGAAAAGCCTAAGGCGCAACGAGCGAAACTATCTGATTTCGTTTGGTTTTTCTCGCAAAAAGGCATTTGGAAGCAAATCGTTTTTTTGCTTCTTTACTATGCCTCGCTCATTGGTATCTTGTCAATGCTGCGCCCTTATTTGGTGGACAATGGCTACAACATGAAGCAAATCGGCATGATGAGCGGACTTTTAGGTACGGGTATGGCGTTCATCGCCTCGTTTTTTGGTGGACTTTGGATACGTCGCATGGGACTTTATCGGGCGCGCATCGTCATGGCTGTTTTCACTTTCCTAACAACGCTCTACTTTGTGGTGCTGTCTTACGTAGAACCTACCCTACTTTTGGTTTGCATCGGTATTGTATTGCTGTGGAGTAGCTACGGCTGTGCCACGATTGTGGTCTATACTTCGGCAATGAACAAGGTGCGTGAGGGTCGTGAGGGTACCGATTTTACCATTCAAACCGTCCTTACCCACATCAGTGGAATGCTTATGGCGATTGTCAGTGGCATGGTTGCCGATAGTTTTTCCTACCACGGCTTGTTCCTTACAACCCTATTGGTGGCTGTGGCATCGTTATTTTATGTTCTAACGCTATTCAAAAAAGATAAAAATGAATCATCAACTGCTCGAAAAATATAATATTCCCGTTCCACGATATACCAGTTATCCGCCTGCAAATTATTTCCATGATTTGTCGGCTGATGCGTTTTTATCTGCTATCGAGCGTTCCAACCACGACAAACACCAACCTTTGGTGTCGTTTTATTTGCACATTCCATATTGTCGCCACCTTTGTCATTATTGTGGTTGCAACTCTTATGCGATGATGAACAGTGAGTTGGTAAAACAATATGTCGATGCGTTGCACCGAGAAATAGACTTGGTGGCAGCTCGCTTGGACGGAAATAGGAAAATTTCGCAAATCCATTATGGTGGCGGTAGTCCAACGGCTATCCCTATAAACTACATCAAGGAACTCAACGACCATCTGCTTTCATTGATGCCTGTCATTGATAAACCTGAAATAGCCATTGAATGCCACCCTGGTTATCTGACTATTGAGGATTGGGAGCAGTTGGTTCAATGTGGTTTCACACGTTACAGTCTTGGCATTCAAGACTTTGACGAGCGAGTACTCAAAGCAGTTAATCGTCGTCCATCGCTCCTTCCAGTGGGCGAAATCGTGTCGTTGCTCCGTGAATCGGGTGCCAGTATCAACATGGATTTACTCTATGGACTGCCTTATCAGACCCCTTTGTCGTTCGAAAAGACGGCAGAACAAGCAGCTAACTTGCGCCCCGACCGCCTCGTAACGTTCAGTTATGGGCATGTGCCTTGGGTTCACAAACGCCAACAGATACTCGAAAAATTGGGATTACCAGCAGGCGACGACAAGCAAGAAATGTATCGCCGAGCCGCAAACGTACTCCACCAGGCAGGTTATCAAGGCATCGGAATGGACCATTTCGTTTTGCCTGACGATGAACTCAATATCGCTTTGAAGAACAAACAGTTGCATCGCAACTTCCAAGGCTATTGCACTTTGCGCACAACGGGACAGGTTTATGCCTTTGGAGTAACTGGAATCAGTCAGTTAGGCACTGCTTATGCGCAAAATGGGCGCGACATTCGCACTTACATTGACACCATTCACAACAACCGTTTGTACGTTGAGCGAGGCTATGCCCTATCACGTCAAGAACAAATTGTGCGTGAAGTGATTGAGGCAATGATGTGTAATTATCATTTTTCATGGTCGGAAATTGCTGCAAGACTATCGGTTTCGGTCGATGAAGTGAAGGGTGCAGTGAACTATAACCTCGACAAACTCAAGGAAATGGAATCCGATGGACTGCTCGTTCTCGGCGAAGATGCCCTTTCGATGACCGAATTTGGATCGCCTTTCGTGCGAAATGTGGTGGCAGCACTCGACCCATTGATGATAAATTCGGAGAAAAAGTTTTCAAAACCAATCTAATGGAACAGACTAACATGGAGGAAACAAGACTGAAAAACATGGAAAAAACGGCAAAAAAGATGGAAGAACATTGCGATATAGCCATCATTGGCGCAGGACTTACAGGGCTTACCACAGCTTTTCGCTTGCACCAAAAGGGGCGAAAAGTACACGTCATAGAGCAAGCCGACCATATTGGCGGTGTGATGCAAACCTATCATGTAGACGGTTTTACTATGGAAAGCGGCCCCAACACGGGCGTCGTGTCTTATCCAGAAGTGGCTGAACTCTTTGAAGATTTGAAAGAAGACTGTCGTTTAGAGACTGCTCGTGAGTCGGCAAAACGCAGATTGATATGGAAAGGCAATCGTTTCCACGCACTGCCTTCGGGCTTGGTGAGTGGTATTCGCACGCCGTTGTTTTCCTTTGCCGACAAAATTCGCCTCTTGGGCGAACCTTTCAGAAGCAAAGGCACCGAGCCTGACGAAACAGTCGCCGACTTAGTGGTGCGAAGAATGGGAAAATCGTTTCTCGATTATGCCGTAGACCCTTTCTTATCAGGCATTTATGCTGGAAATCCTCACACATTGATTACACGCTATGCGTTGCCTAAACTTTATAATTTGGAACAAAACTATGGGAGTTTCATCAAAGGCGGAATAGCAAAAGCTAAGGAAACGAAGTCCGAAAGAGACCGTTTAGCGACTAAAAAGGTATTCTCTGCACAAGGCGGACAGTCGCAGTTGGTAAAGGCTTTGGGCAAAGGCATCGGAGCAAACAACATCACTACCCATGCGCAAAATGTTGTTGTGCGCCCTACGAAAGCAGGTTTTCAGGTGGAATATGCCGACAAAAATGGCACGATTCATACGCTCAATTGTCATAAAGTGGTAACAACGTGCGGAGCATACGCCCTCCCAGCGTTGCTTCCTTTCGTGGAATCGGCGTTGATGGCACGGGTAAATAATCTTCACTATGCACCCGTTATTCAAGTGAGTGTGGGCATAAACGACACAAAGAGGGTGGAGCTGAACGCCTTTGGAGGATTGATACCTTCTTGCGAACACCAAAAAATACTCGGTATTTTGTATCCGTCTGCGTGCTTCGAAAACCGCTGTCCCGAACACGGAGCGTTACTCTCGTTCTTTATGGGCGGTGTTCGACACCCCGAATATTTGGAAATGAGCGACAACGAACTCACTGCTATCGTAGAAGATGCGTTGCATCGTATGTTGAAATTCCCCGAATCGGTTGGCATTGCTGCCCTTCGCATCTTCCGACATGAGCATGCTATTCCTCAATACGAAAAGAATAGTGGCGACCGTTTTGCGGCTATTGACGAGTTGCAAAAACTTTATCCAGGTCTAATCATCGGAGGAAATCTGCACGGAGGCATTGGAATGGCTGACCGCATCAAGCAAGCGACCAACATTGCAACACAATTGTAAAGTTTTAAGCGAAACTTAGGAGGAAGGTAAGAGAGAAGAGAGAAGAGAAAAAGAGGAAAGAAGTAAGAGAGGAAAGAGAGGAAAGAGAGGAAAGAGAAAAAACGTAAGGCGGACGCTTTACTCATGATGATACGGCTCACCTTTGATGATGGTGCAAGCTCGATACAACTGTTCCACAAAAATAAGGCGCACCATTTGGTGGGAAAACGTCATCTTCGACAAAGAAATCTTTTCGTTTGCACGGTCGTAAACCGCCTTAGAAAACCCATAAGCACCTCCAATAACAAAGACCAACCGCTTGGCTGTGTTCTGTTTCTTTTGCAACCAATCGGCATAGTCCACCGAACGAAATTCCTTTCCATGTTCGTCTAACAAGACCACCGTATCAGCAGTTTGTATTTCCTTTAAAATCAGTTCGCCTTCCTTTTCCTTTTGCTGTGCTTCCGAAAGCTTTTTCGTGTTTTTTAGTTCGGGAATAGTCGTGATAGTAAACGGCAAATAATGCGAAATACGCTCAACATAATCAGCGATTCCACGCACAAAAATATCGTTGGTGGTCTTTCCCACAAAAATTAAAGTTACTTTCATAAGCACAAGAATATTGATAAAATGATTTTTGGGGGGACTAGTCTGACTAGTTTGACTAGTTTGACTAGTTTGACTAGTCAGACTAGTCCCCCAACCCCCAAAAAACTTCCTCCTATTTCCGCTTAGGATTTTTCGGGAACCAGCCTTTTTCGACACGTTTCACCTGCTCAAAAAGTTCGCCAATGCCCCATAAGAGCGATGCACCCGTAACGCCCAACAGCGCAGACCAAAAGATACTGGCTACGAACAAAGCACAAACGCAACAAACCACGCCACTAACAAGCCAAATCCACCAACCATGCGTACCAAAATAATACTCCCACTTAATGACAATTGGGTGCAAAAGGCCTATAATAAGAAAGGTGCAAACAGCTAAAATTACCCCTTCAAAGTTAAAATCCATCGTTATCGTTTTAAATAGAGAATACAAAAATACAAAAAATATCAAGAAATAGACCTATATTCGCAAAAAAAATCGTATTTTTGCAGAAAAGACAGGGGACATTGCCCCACTAAAAAATATTTTAATCAGGTAACTATGCAAAATAAAGAACTTATCGCACAGTGTGAACAAAAAGCCAATGAATGGCTAAAACCAGCTTTCGACGAAGCAACACGCAACGCCGTAAAAGCAATGATAGACAACGAGAACAAAGAAGAACTCGTAGAATCATTCTATAAAGACCTTGAGTTTGGAACTGGTGGCTTGCGTGGAATTATGGGCGCAGGCTCAAACCGCATGAACATCTACACCGTAGGTATGGCAACACAAGGATTTGCCAACTATCTCAAGATAAATTTCAAAGACAAAGAACAAATTTCGGTTGTCGTTTGCCACGACTGCCGCAACAACTCACGCCTCTTTGCCGAAACCGTTGCCAACATCTTCTCGGCTAACGGAATAAAGGTATATCTATTTGAGGAAATGAGACCAACACCTGAATGTTCATTTGCTATTCGCCACTTCAAGACACAAGGCGGTGTAAACATCACAGCCAGCCACAACCCACGCGAATACAACGGCTACAAAGCCTACTGGGACGATGGCGCACAAGTATTGGCACCACACGACAAGGGTATCATTGAACAAGTGAACCTCGTGAAAATCGAAGACGTGAAGTTTGAAGGCAACAAAGAACTCATTGAAATCATCGGCGAAGAAGTAGACAAAGTTTACCTCGAAATGGTAAAAACAGTTTGCATCGACCCAGAAGTTATCAAGCGTCAGCACGACCTTAGCATCGTTTACACACCATTGCACGGAGCAGGACGTGTCATGATTCCAAAGGCATTGCGCGATTGGGGATTCACAAACATTCACTGCGTAGAAGAACAAATGGTAAAAGACGGAAACTTCCCAACCGTAGACCGTCCAAATCCAGAAATTGCAGAAGCACTCACACTCGGACTTCGTGATGCGAAAAAGATTGATGCCGACATCTTAATGGCTTCCGACCCTGACGCTGACCGTGTAGGTATGGCTTGTAAGGACAGCAATGGTGAGTGGATTCTCATCAATGGTAACCAAACTTGCTTGCTCTTCCTTTGGTACATCATCACCAATCGCCAAGCATTGGGCAAAATGACACCAAAAGACTACATCGTAAAGACTATCGTTACAACCGAAGTGATTGCTGAAATTGCCAAGAAACAAAACATCGAAATGCGCGATTGCTACACAGGGTTCAAGTGGATTGCCCACGAAATAGCTATCTCAGAAGGCAAAAAGAACTACATCGGTGGTGGCGAAGAAAGCTACGGCTTCATGGCATCTGACTTCAATCGTGATAAGGACGCTGTAAGTGCTTGCTCACTCTTAGCAGAAATTTGCGCATACGCAAAAGATAAGGGCAAAACTCTCTACGACCTCCTCATGGACATCTACCTTGAATATGGATTCAGCGAAGAATTTACAATCAACGTAGAACGACCAGGAAAGAGTGGAGCAGAAGAAATTCAACAAATGATGTGCGATTTCCGTGCCAACCCTCCAAAAGAACTCGCTGGCAGCAAGATTTGTCTATGGAAAGACTTCCAATCGCTCGAAGCAATCGACGACAAAGGCAACAAAACAAAACTCGAAATGCCTGACACCAGCAACGTATTGCAATGGTTCTGCACAGACGGCAATAAGGTAAGTGTACGCCCTTCAGGAACAGAACCAAAGATTAAGTTCTATCTTGAAATCAAGGACAAGATGCAAACTGCTGCCGATTATGCTGCCTGCCGTGCTCGTGCTCACGAAAAAATTGAAGCCATTCGCAAACAATTAGGCGTTTAAAACAGGCTAAACGTAGCGTTTCAAAGCGTTATCGTAACTCTAAAATAAAGGAAATCCACCTCTATTATCAAGGTGGGTTTCCTTTTTTCATGCTCTCTTAATTTTTCTCATGCAAAAATATAAAAAAAATGCGCCCTTTTCCTGAATAATTCATTATATTTGTGGGAAAAAAAATAAGACTGCCTATGGGAAGAACCAAATTTTCTGCCGACGAAATAAAAGGTATTGCTAAACTTTTGCGCCTGAAAAATGCTGGCAATCGCTACCAACAGAAGTTGGTACGCCACGATTTGCGTGTCGATTACGAATTTAATATTTCTGATTTCAACCAACCAGGTAAAGCCTTTGGCGAAGCGGAGTTGCAAGCGGCTATCCAGCGTGGGGCAATAGAAATTCTTGACGACCAAACCATTGCCGATATGAAAGCCAAACGAGCAAGGGACAAAGCTCGTGATGAAGCGAAAAGAACGCAAGAAGCCGTGGCGAGCGGAGAGCAAACCTCATGGCAAGATGCTATGAAAGCGTGGGAAGAATGGGAAAATAAAGAAGCTAATTCATGAAAAAATCATGCTTAAAACATTATTTAAATTATACTTTATAAAGAAAAAACGTGAATTTAAATGGGTAAAATTCTTTCTTACCCTTTACTTTTACGCTATCTTTTTAGTTGTTATCCTGTCATCATGGTTGGGCATTTCCGACGGAATGAAAACCACCATGATAGGTTTACTCGACAAAATAGAGTGGGCAATGGTGGTGCCAATCATGGCTGCCTCATTGATTTTGCCCGATTTTATAACCAAATTGCTCCTCAAAGACGATTCGGCAATCATGGATAACTATCTGAAAACCCGACCCGTAAAGGAAGAAACATGGAATAAATTTGTGATGATTTCCACCTTTTTCGATTTCTTCAATCTCTCGTGGTCTTTGCCGTTGGCAGTGTTCCTCTTCTTTGCTGCGCCGCCACTTGTTGCCCTTCTGTCAGCCCTTTTGCTGCTTATGGTGTCGTTTGTCAATTCGCTTGCCGTTACCACCTTCCGCAAAGCAAAGGGGTGGGAATATAAAATGGCTATCATCGTGGGCTGGTTGGTATGGCAACCCATGACTTTGTTCCATTCGTTCAACATCTTTGGAATGGGATGGGGCATACATTACCTTTACTTCTTCGTCTTGAACACTGTGGCTTTGCTGCTCTGTATCAAGTATTTAAACTTCCTTCCACAATACGATGAAAGTCAAAACAAGAAGAAAAAACATAAGAAATTCAATAATAAAAACTCGTGGTTCTTCATCGAAATGCGCCCATACAGACGAGGCAAACGATTGAAAATGATTCTTTTCTTTCCTCTTATCTTCATCGTACAAGCCTATTTAAGTGTACATGGCGAAAGCGACACGATAGATTTAGATGCCTTTTGGTTCTATTTTGGAATAGTAGGCGGTGGCGAACTCATCTTGCAACAGACTTTTGCTATTGAGGGAGCTTACTTTGATGGTATATGGTCGCGCCCTATTAGTGTTGAAAAACTCCTCCTTCGCAAGTATTATTTCGGTTGTACGGCTACATTTGTAACGGCTTTGCTGATGCTTCCCCTTTTGTTTATGTATCCGCTCGTGGAATACTTTTACACCTATTTTGCTGCTTTGACACTTTCTTTGGGCTTTGTAAACGTGGGAATGCTTACCTATTGTTTTACCAATAAGGCGTTGGACATTAATGCTTCAGGCAAGTTTAACACACAGGGGGCTAACTTTTCGGGCAGTGCCTTTGCCTTAGTCTTCACGTTTATGTTTGCGCCTATGTTGCTTTTCATCTTCCTTCCCCTTTGGGTGGCAAGTACGATAATGCTCGTCGTGGGCATGATAGGCATCAGTGGGCATCGCTACTTTATTAAACGCATTGCCCAACGCTTCATAGCCAAACGATACAAGCATTTTGAACGATTTCGTTAAGCCATACGAAGCATGCAAATGAGTGAAACGAAATTTGAACATGGTCGTGGCGAGAAATAGAACCTTTCGAGTTATGATACTTTGTAGGGGCGTGATTTATCACGTTCCTAATACACTAAAATTTGCGGAGAGGAACGGAATAAATTCCGCCCCTACAAAGTATCATAACTTGCCAGAAAGCAGCTATTTTGCACTCGAAAAGAAAACCGATTATGGAAATAAAGATAGAAAATTTAAAGAAAATTTACGGTGAAAATACCGTTATCGACATACCCGAATTTACCATCTCTGACGGACAACTCATTGGGTTGGTGGGCAATAATGGTGCAGGAAAAACCACGTTGATGCGTTTAATGCTCGACCTTATCAAGGCAAACGAGGGTAGAGTGTTGTCGAATGGAAATGCTGTCAATGAGGATTTTGCATGGAAACAATATACGGGTTCGTTCGTGGATAAGAGTTTTTTGATAGATTTCTATACACCCGAAGAATTTTTCCAGTTCATTGCCGATGCTTACGACATTGATAGCGAAACCTTAGAGGAGCGTTTGCAAGAATTTATGCCCCTTATGCGTGATGAAATTTTGGGTACAGGCAAACTTATTCGTGAGTTTTCGGAAGGCAATCGTCAGAAAATTGGTATCATCGGAGCAATGATTGTGCGCCCCGAATTATTGATATTAGACGAACCTTTCAACTATCTTGACCCTTCATCACAAATCAATATTGCCAAAATTATTCATCAAGTGAACCAAAAATATGGCACAACCGTGTTGATTTCGAGCCACAATCTCAACTTCATTTCAGAAATTTGCAGTCGGGTAGTACTCATGGAGAAAGGTAAAATCATCAAAGATATGAACAACGAAAACCAAGAAGCCACCCACGAAATGGAAGATTATTTTAACCAATAAAGCCTCTCCTACCCCCTCCGCTGGGAGAGGAATTCAAAACTTGCTCGTGGCGAGAAATCGCACTTTGGAAAAGAATGATTTCGTTAAGCCACACGAACTATATAAATGAGCAAAGTGAAATTTAAACATGGGCGTGACCAGAAATAGAACCTTTCGAGCAATGATACTTTGTAGGGGCGTGATTTATCACGTTCCTCTCCGCAAATTTTAGTGTATTAGGAACGTGATACGAGTTGTT
>QWBY01000324.1_pt1 | contig 56267 bp, 57 predicted proteins | sample 1972471 | NCBI WGS metagenome assembly QWBY01 (sample SAMN09866722, study PRJNA288562) | Human gut metagenome isolate term6_stool, whole genome shotgun sequencing...
AATGCGTGCAATGTATGAAAAAGGCACACTTTAAGGAGTTAGAATGAATTGGGGACGAGTTGTTCATGTATTTTTTACTTTGATGAGTTTTACCACAATTGCAGGATATTTATATATGCATAGCGGAGTTGCTTTATTTGTCGCTGCAAGTATAAATTTAATTTCAACTCTTTTAAAAATAGGTGTTAGAAATCTACTTTCCACAGAGCTTTTCGCAGCTTCTGTGGTTGCAGATTTGCATTTAATTCCAGCTTTTATAATTTATATTGTAAATCCAAATATGAATCTTATTTATTCATTAGTTATAGGCGCAGGTCTTGCAAATCTTTTTTCAATAGTTTTAACTATTATAGAAGCAGCAAAATATAAAGATGAATTTTAGGAGAAAAAATGGCTTATGAAGCTAAAGAAATAGAAAAAAAATGGCAAGAAATTTGGTTAAAAAACGGTGAGTTTGAACCAAAAGATGACTACTCTTTGCCAAAAAAATATATTTTAAGTATGTTTCCATATCCAAGTGGAAAAATTCACATGGGGCATGTTAGAAACTACACTATTGGTGATGCTATGGCAAGGTATTATAGAAATCAAGGCTTTAATGTTTTACACCCAATAGGTTTTGACAGTTTTGGAATGCCAGCTGAAAATGCCGCTATTAAACACAATATCCACCCAAGAGTTTGGACTTATGAAAATATTGATTATATGATAAAAGAGCTTGATAGTTTAGGATTAAGCTTTTCTAAAAAAAGACTTTTGGCAACTTCAGATCCACTTTATACAAAGTGGGAGCAAGAGTTTTTTATAAAAATGTATGAAAAAGGTCTTGTTTATAGAAAAAATGCGATCGTAAACTGGTGCGAAAACGATAAAACAGTTTTGGCAAACGAACAAGTTGAAGATGGAAAATGTTGGCGTTGTGGGCATGAAGTAATACAAAAAAATATGCCAGGATATTATCTAAAAATTACTGATTATGCGGATGAGCTTTTAAATGATTTAAAAAAATTAGAGGGAAAATGGCCACCTCAAGTTATCACAATGCAGGAAAATTGGATTGGCAAAAGTGTGGGTTTAGAATTTTTCTTAAAATTTGATGAAGAGAGTAAGAATTTACTTGATGGAATTCCTGGATTTAAAGTCTTTACAACAAGAGCCGATACAATTTATGGAGTAAGTTATACCGCAGTTGCACCTGAACATAAAGTAGTTGAAAAGCTTTTAAATAAAAATTTGCTTGATGAAGAAACAACTAAAAAGATAAAATCCATTTTAAAACAAAGCCCAAGACAAAGACAAGAAAGCAATAAAGATGGAGTATTTTTAAATTTATATGTTATCCATCCACTAACTAATGAAAAAATTCCTGTCTGGCTTGCAAATTTCGTTTTGGCTGATTATGGAGATGGCGCTGTTATGGCAGTTCCTGCTCATGATGAAAGAGATTATGAATTTGCAAGTAAATTTAACCTTGCCATTAAACAAAGCATTAAGCCACAAGTTGGTAAATATGATAGTTCAAAAGCTTTTATTGATGATGGAATTTTAGTTAATTCTGATGAGTTTACAGGACTAAAAAGCAAGGACGCAAGAGAAAAAATTATAGCTAAATTTGAAAATTTAGGAATTGGCAAGAAGGTTGAAAATTTTAAACTTCGTGATTGGGGAGTTAGTCGCCAAAGATATTGGGGCGCACCAATTCCAATGATTCATTGTAAAACTTGTGGTCTTGTTCCAGAAGCTTTGGAGAATTTACCAGTAACCTTGCCAGAAGATATAAAAATAACAGGTGAGGGAAATCCACTTGATAAACATCCTACTTGGAAAAGATGTAGTTGTCCAAAATGCCATAAAGAAGCAGTTAGAGAAAGTGATACTTTAGATACTTTTTTTGAAAGTAGTTGGTATTTTGCTAGATTTGCAAGCGATGAAAAAACTTGGCAGAGCTCAGCTTTTGATGGAAAAAGTGTAAATTATTGGATGAATGTAGATGAGTATATCGGAGGAATTGAACACGCGATTTTACACCTTTTATATGCAAGATTTTTTCAAAAAGCTTTAAGGGATTTGGGTTATTTAAGAGATAGTGAGCCATTTTCTAATCTTTTAACACAAGGTATGGTTTTAAAAGATGGTGCTAAAATGAGTAAAAGCAAAGGAAACACAGTTGATCCTGATGAAATAATCAAAAAATATGGTGCCGATACTGCAAGAATGTTTATTTTATTTGCTGCTCCGCCTGCAAAAGAACTTGAATGGAATGATAGCGCTGTTGAGGGAGCCTATAAGTTTTTAAATAGACTTTATGATAGAAGCGTAAATGCTTATAAAACTAACGAAATTCCAAAAATCAATCACGCTTCTTTAAATAAAGAGGAAAAATATGCAAGATTAAAAGTCTATGAAGCACTAAGTAGGGCAAATGAAGTTTATACAAAAAGTTTTGCTTTTAATACTCTAATAGCAGCCTCGATGGAAGCACTAAATGCTTTAAATTCGCAAAACAATCAAGATGTTTTAACAGAAGGATTTTGGATAATTTTAAATTTACTTGAACCTATTGTGCCACATATTGCAAATGAGTTAAGTGATGAGCTATTTAATAGGAAGAATTTTTCTAAAATAGAAATTTTAGATGAAGTTTTTGTAAAAGATACATTAAATTTGGCAGTTACAATAAATGGAAAAAGAAGAGCTGAAATAGAGGTCGATAAAAATTTAAATCAAGATGAAATTTTAAATTTAGCTAAAGAAAAAGTTGAAAAATGGCTTCTTGATAAGACTATAATAAAAGAAATTTATGTAAAAGAAAAGTTAGTAAATTTGGTGATAAAATGAAAAAAATAGCACTTTTTTTAGCTTTATTTTTTATGGTTGGATGTAGTTACAGGCCAGTTTCTAAAATAACTTTTGATATTTTAGGGGATAGTATTTTTGTAGATGCTATTATGAGTAAGACAGATCCGCAAAATACAGTTGCTATAAAAGATGCTGTTAGAGAAGGTGTTGTTTATAGATTGCATAAAAAATTGGCTTCAAGAAATGTAGCTCAAAGCTATATAGAAGTTTCTATAAGCTCTCTTAATTTTTCAGCCCTAACTTATGATCAATATGGTTATGTTACAAGCTATAGAGCAAATTTAAGTTTAAATTTTAAAACTAAGTTAAAAGATGGAAGAGTTGTAAATTTAAAAGGAACTGGCGATCATGATTTTAGAGTTACAAAGCTTTTAAAAAGTGTAAGGGACACAAGCTCAGTTATAAGCGATCAAGAGAGATACAGTGCTATACAAAATGCTTCTTTGCAAGCTTTTGATGAGTTTATAGCAGCTTTATCAATAGAGGGCTTAAAAAATGAAAATCATGAAAATATTCAAAAGTAGGTTAAAAAAATACTAAATGAGTTTAGAAACATATCTTAAAAATAAACCAATTTTTTATAAAAAAATAGATTATGAAAGAATGCCAAGAGCTTTTAATAATATAAGAGGCAAAATTACTTTAAAGCCAATTGTTCATATAGTTGGAACAAATGGCAAAGGTTCAACTGGTAGATTTTTAACACTTTTAATAGAAAGCCTTGGCTTAAAAGTGGGGCATTATACAAGTCCGCATATTTTTAAATTTAATGAAAGATTTTATAAAAATGGCGATATTGTAAGTGATGATGAGCTTAACAAAGCTCATGATAAGCTACAAAATTTATTAAGTGATGAGTTTAAAAACTCACTTTCTTATTTTGAATATGCCACATTATTGGCTGCAATTTTATTTAAAGATTGTGATTATTGGGTGTTTGAAGCAGGTATGGGCGCTGAATTTGATGCTACAAATTGTTTTGATAAGAGCTTATCTCTTTTCACACCTATTGGACTTGATCATATGGAAATTTTAGGTAATAGTATAGAAAAGATAAGCCATACAAAGCTAATAAGCATGGCAAAAACAGCTATTTTAAATGATGATATGAATGAAATATCAGTTAAAATTGCCAAAGATATAGCTTTGCAAAAAGATTCAAATTTAAGTTTTGCAAGTCAAAATTTAACCAATCTTGAAAAAACTGAAATTAAAAACTATATCAAAAAACACGCTCTTGCAAATTTTCAAATTTCAAATTTAAGTCTTGCATTAGCTGGTGCAAAAGCTTTAAATTTAAATCCTGATTTGAAAAATCTAAAAAAACTTAATTTAAAAGGTAGGCTTGAAAGGGTTGATGAAAATTTATTAATTGATGTTGGTCATAATGAGCTTGCAGCACAGAATTTACTAAAAGAGTTAAAGAATCAAAAATTTACTCTTATTTATAATGCATTTTTAGACAAAGATTATAAAAGCGTATTAAAAACCCTAAAACCAATTATTAAGGAAGTGCAAATTTATGATTATAAAAGTAGCTATAGAGAGCTTGCCACACCATATATTAAAAAAACCTGTGATGATTTAGGTATAAAATGTCTTGATTTTCAAAGTCTAAAAAAAGATGAAAATTATTTATTATTTGGATCATTTATGCTTGTAGAGGAATTTTGTGAACACTTACATAAGTATAACTGATAAAAATGGTAATAAGAAATACGAGTTCTCATCAAATTTTTTTAGAAATTTAAAGCTAATACTTATTCTAAATTTTGCTATTTTTTTAGTTTTAATTTTAACGACTATATTTTTAATTTTTTCAAAAAATAGTGTAAGAGATGAATTAATAAATTTAAAATCACAAAATGAAATTTTAGAAAATGAGTTAAACTCTCAAAAAAATAGTGAGCAAACTGAAGAGCCAAATAACTTAGAACTTGCACTTGCTTTAAGTAAAACCTCTTTAAAAGAGCAAAAACCAAAAAATATTTCAGTTGCTGAAAATTTGGAAAGCAAATTTATAAAATCAGTTCCAAATAGCTTTCCAATCATAAATAAAGGCATAACTTCAAGTTATGGACAAAGAGTTCATCCTATAAGTAAAATTTCAAGATTTCATCATGGCATAGATTTAAGAGCTGAGCTTAAAACACCAATTTATGCCACTGCCGATGGCTTTGTAAAATACGCCGCACTATCAAATACTGGATATGGATATTTAGTCATCATAACTCATAATTATGGTTTTGAAACAAGGTATGCGCATATGTTTGATAAAGATGTTGTCAAAGTAGGTCAGTGGGTAAGAAAAGGTGAGCTTATAGGATATAGTGGAAATACAGGACTTAGCAGTGGTCCACATCTTCACTATGAAGTTAGATTTTTAGATCACTCTCTTGATCCGCTTAGTTTTATTAAATTTAATAATATTTTTTATGATGAGAGAAAAGTTCCTTGGCAGGGGATTTTAAGAGCTATTTCGGAGTTTTAAATGCAAAGCGAAGTTTATGAGTATTTTTTAAATAACCACAAAGATATTTTAATATGTGAAGATGACAAAGAGGCATTCAAATGTTCTCAAGCTACTAAATTTGCAGGGTATGAAAGTTTTATTTTGCCTGATTTTAGAGCTGTAAAAGGTGACGATTTAAGATCTTTTTATGGTGAGCTTATAGGTATAAGCAAAGAGCTTAATAGCTTTTATAAAAGCAAAGTAAAGAAAAAAGTTATAATAACGCCTATTAAAACAATTTTAAATCCCCTTCCTGCAAAGTCTCATTTAAAATCAATTTTTATAAATTTTGGTGAGAGAATAGAACAAAATGAATTTAAAGATGAAATTTCAAGACTTGGATATGAAGTTGTAGATATTGTTCAAATGCAAGGAGAGATCAGCTTTAGAGGTGAGATTATAGATATTTTTCCTATAAATAGCGATGAGCCTTTTAGGATTTTACTTGATATTGATGAGGTTGAAAGTATTAGAAAGTTTGATCTAATCACTCAAATAAGTGATAAATTTGAACTTGAAAGCTTAGAAATTTCGCCATTTATTGCGAATTTAAATAAAGATGAGTTTGATAAGATGAGTCAAAAGATCAAATCTTTGCAAAATAATTCTTTGATTGATGATATGAACTCTTTGGGATTTTGGGCAATTGATAGCTTTATAAATTATTTAGAAAATTTCAGTTTTATTAGCATAAAAGACTTTAAAGAAAGTGAGCTTGAGAGTTTAAATATACCTAAAAATTTAGAAGTTTTACCAAAAGCTAAAGTTTATAAAGACCTAGATATTACTTTTTCAAATGAACTTTTGGAATTTCATAAAGAAAAACATATTAAAATACTAGCTTCAAGCCAGACTATATTTGAGAGTTTTGACCTTAAAAATAGTGATAATGTAGAGCTTATAAAAAGTGATTTAATTCTAAATTTGATAAGCAAAGATGAGATAATAATTTCTTTAAATAAAAAAGCCTCTAAAAAAAGAACAAGAAAAGCAAACATTGTAATTGATGAGCTTAAAATTGGCGATTTTGTCGTGCATGAAAACCATGGAATAGGCAAATTTGCAGGACTTGAAAAAATCACTGTTATGGGAGCTACAAAAGAGTTTGTTTCTATCTTATATCAAAATGATGATAAGCTTTTGCTTCCTGTTGAAAATTTAAATTTAATTGATCGTTATATTGCAGATTCTGGTGCTGCTATTTTAGATAAGCTTGGAAAAGGAAGTTTTGCAAAAATTAAAGAACGTGTTAGAGTTAAACTTTTTGAAATAGCTTCTAAAATCATAGCTTTAGCTGCAAAAAGAGAACTTATAAAAGGAAAAGTCATCTCTTTAAATAACCCTTTAATTTTACAAGAGTATTCAAAATTTACAAGTAAAGCTGGTTTTGTTTATACAAAAGATCAACAAAATGCGGTTGATAATATTATAAAAGATTTTCAAAGTGGCAAAGTTATGGATAGGCTAATAAGCGGAGATGTTGGTTTTGGAAAAACTGAAGTTGCAATGAATGCTTCATTTTTAACTATTAAAAATGGCTTTCAAGTTCTATTTTTTGTTCCAACTACACTGCTTTCATCGCAGCACTATCAAACCATAAAAGAGAGATTTAGTGTATTTAATATAGATGTTTATAGGTGTGATAGATTTACAAGTACTGCTAGTAAAAATGCTTTGAAAAAGGCTTTAAGCGATGGAAAGCCTTTGATTTGTATAGGAACACATGCACTTTTAAATTTAAAAGCTTCAAATTTAGGACTTATAATTATAGATGAAGAGCATAAATTTGGAGTAAAGCAAAAAGAAAAATTAAAAGAACTTTCTAATAATTCCCATCTTTTAAGTATGAGTGCAACTCCAATTCCAAGAAGTTTAAATATGGCATTAAGTTCCATTAAAAGTTATAGCACCTTACTAACTCCACCAGATGATAGATTAGATGTTAGAACTATTGTTAAAGAATTTGATGAGAAAATTATAAAAGAGGCGATTTTAAGAGAGCTTAGAAGAGGTGGGCAAATTTTTTATGTGCATAATCATATCGCTTCAATTAATAAGGTAAAAAATGAGCTTTTAGAAATCTTGCCAAATTTAAAAATTTTAGTTCTACACTCAAAAATTGAGCAAAAAACAACAGAAAATGAAATAGAAAAATTTATAAATAAAGAGTATGATTTAATGCTTTGCACAAGTATCGTAGAAAGTGGTATTCATATGCCAAATGCAAATACAATGATAGTAAATAATGCAAACAAATTTGGCATAGCAGATCTTCACCAGCTTAGGGGACGTGTTGGAAGAAGCAGTATACAAGGGTATTGTTACTTTTTAATAGAAGATAAAAATGCCTTAAGTAAAGACTCGTTAAAACGCCTTGTTGCGCTTGAAAGTAATTCATTTTTAGGAAGTGGCTCGGTTTTAGCTTATCATGATTTAGAAATTAGAGGTGGAGGAAATTTAGTCGGAGAGGCTCAAAGTGGGCATATTGAAGCTATTGGATATAGTTTATATTTAAGAATGCTTGAAGATGAGATAAATGCACTTTTAAATAAAAAATCAAACACACTTACAAATGTCGATATAAAGCTTAGTATAAATGCTTTTTTAAACTCAGAGTTTATAAAAGAAGATAGATTAAGACTTGATTTATATAAAAGATTAAGCAAAGCTCAAGATGAGAGCGAAATTTATGATATAAAAGCTGAAGTTGAGGATAGATTTGGTAAAATAGATGAGTTTTCTAAACAGTTTTTTTGGCTTATGATAATAAAAATTTTAGCTATAAAACATGGTTTTAAGCAAATTTCAAACTATGAGATGAATATAACTTTAACAAAACTTGATGATTCAAAAGTTGTTATAAAATCAAATAGTAAAGATGATGATGACATCTTAGAGGCAATTTTAATATATTTGCGAAAACTTGATAAAATTAAATAATTTTAAGGAGATAAAATGCGTATGAATTACGCCTTAAATGATGAGGATTTTTTAAACTCACTAAGTTCTTTTGACTTAGAAATAGTTGAAAAAGTTAAAAAGCTTTATTTAGAATGGTTTGATGAGCATAAATTTAGTGAAAATAGATTTGAAGAATTAAGAGCTTTTATGAGAAAAACTTTACAAAATCCCAAAAATTTAGAAATTTTTAAAAGGCTAGATTAATGAATTATTTAGACATAAAACAGGTTATAAGTTTGCATGATGATATAATGGATGAAATCGATGGTTTAAAAGGCTATAACAAAACTCAGGCAAACTATCTTGAAGCTTCACTTGAGCATATAACAAACAATGAGTATTATTTAACATTTTATGATAAATTGGCTCATTTAATTTATTCTATTATAAAATTCCATCCATTTTATAATGGCAATAAAGCAGTTGCAATTTATACTGGAATGGCCTTTATGCTTATTAATAAAAGCGATATCGCAAATAATGATTTTTTAATACATAATTTTTATGCAAAAATGGAAAATGCTACCACAAAAATAGCCAAAAATGAGATAACAAAAGATGATTTAACTCAAATTCTAATTGAAATTTTAAAAGGTACAGGTTTTGAAAAACTTTGATAGTTTAAATTTTAAAACTTCAAATTTAGACAATGAAAATTTTAAAATTTCAAAAAATATAGATTGGGAAGCAACCAAAGCCGCTATTTTTAGAAAGAGCAAAAACGCTTTAAAAAAAGTTAGTGATATAGATTTTATAGATATTGATTTGCTTGTTGGGCTTGATAGACAAAAAGATGAAATTATAAAAAATACTAAAAATTTTTTAGACGATAAAGGTGCGAACCACGCGCTTTTATGGGGAGATATGGGCTGTGGAAAAAGTAGTCTTTGCAAGGCTGTTTTTACTATGTTTTTTAATAAAAACTTAAGAGTAATTGAAATTTCAAAGCATAATTTAGAAAGTTTGATAGATATTTTAGATGAAATTAGAGAAATTAATGAGTATAAGTTTATAATATACATTGATGATTTAAGCTTTGAAGATGGTGATTTTAGCTATAAGTTTTTAAAACCTGTTTTAGAAGGAAGTATTGAGCTTCCACCAAAAAATGTTTTGATTTATGCCACTTCAAATCGAAGACACTTAGTAAATGAAAAGATGAGTAATGAAATTCACGAAAAAGAAGCTGTCAATGAAAAGCTTTCATTGGCTCAAAGATTTGGACTTCAAATAAGCTTTTATGAGGGTGGATTTAGCGAGTATTTAGATATAGTTGATAGTTATTTTAAGGGCTTTAAAGGCGATACTAGCGAACTTCATTTAAAAGCTAAACAATTTGCAATGCTTAGAGCAAGTAGAAGTGGCAGAGTTGCAAAACAGTTTTATTTAGCCTTTAAAAATGAGTTTAAAAATAATAATAAGTGAGATTAGATGAGTAGTAATGAGTTGTTTGAACTTTTATATAATGAAATAAATTTGAAAAATCACTTTTGGTGGCCTAATTATGGCACTTTTGAAGTAGTAGTTGGAGCAGTTTTAACACAAAATACAAAGTGGCAAAATGTTGAAAGCTCACTTTCAAACTTAAAAAATAAGGGCGTTTTGAGTATAGAAGGAATTTTAAGCTTAGATGATGAAACTTTGGCAAATTTGATAAAACCAAGTGGCTTTAATAATGTAAAAACCAAAAGACTTAAAAATTTATTAAGTGCTATTAATTTAGAATTTGGTGACTTTGAAAATTTTAAAGATAGTGTTGATAGAGAGTGGTTGATTTCTCAAAAAGGCATTGGGGCTGAGAGTTGTAGCGCGATTTTATGCTATGCTTGTGAGCGTGATGAGATGGTTGTTGATAACTATACGATAAAAATACTTAATTTTTTAAACTATGAGTTTGAAAGCTATCTTGAAGCTCAAGAATGGCTTTGTGGAGTGGATTTTGATATGCTTAGTAAAAAGTATGATTTTAAAAGTTTAAATGAGTTATATTGTGCGTATCACGGGCTTTTTGTCGAGTTTGGAAAAGAGCATATTAAAGGGTATAAATTTTCACAACACGCTAAAAATTTACTTGCAAAGCTTATGTAAAATTAATGCAAATACATTTTTAAAAATAAAAATATCAATATTGTCAATAAGTACTAAATGTTTAAATTTTCCGTATTGCAATAAGTTATTTATTGTAATAAATTTGTATTTTTTGATAGAAAGTATGGCATTTTAGCACATTTAAAATACTTTATAATTTAAAATCCAATTAAACATATTTACTAATTTTATACGGAATTTATACAAGTTATAATAAATTTTCAACTTTATATAAAAAATAAAGCTTCAAATAAAGAAAAATATGCTAAATTTCATAAATCTTATTCAAAAAAAGGATTTGTATGGAATTTACTCAAATTTCAGATGGTGTTTTTAAAGCAAATTTTGCTTTTTTAGAAATTATTAAAAAAATAGCTGGTAGTGATATTTTTTACCGCGTAAATTTAGACTTTTATGCTACCTTGATATCGGTTTGTGCAGTGCTTTATCTAGGAGCTATCATTACTAGAAGAGTTCAATTTTTAGATAAATATAGTATTCCTATTCCAGTAACTGGTGGTCTTATCATAGCTGTAGTTTTGTTTTTAACTCAAATTTTATTTAATGTTAAAATTGGCTTTCAAGAAAGCATTAAAGACCCGCTTATGCTTATGTTTTTTACCTCTGTTGGTCTTGGTGCTGATATTGCAAGTCTAAAAAAAGGTGGAAAACTTTTAGTTTTATTTGGAATTTCGGTTTGCTTGTTTTTATTCGTTCAAAATATCATTGGCGTAAGTGTCATGTCAATGATGGGAGAAAATCCTTTACTAGGACTTCTTGCTGGATCCATTACTCTAAGTGGTGGGCATGGAACCGGTGCTGCTTGGGGAGATGTATTTAGCAATGCTCCATATAATTTTATAGCTGCAAAAGAAGTTGCTATGGCAAGTGCTACTTATGGACTTATCGCAGGTGGTCTTTTGGGCGGACCAATAGCACAAAACATTATAAGAAAGTATAATCTTAAATCAAATGAAGTTGAGGTTGAGCATGATACTAGTGATGAAGTCTTTGCAGAACCACAAGTAGAAAGACTTATAACCGCTGGATCATTTGTCCAAAGTCTTGGGCTTTTTGCTCTTGCTATGTTTATAGGAACTACAATTTCTGCTCTTACAAAAGGCTCTCTTATAACTTTACCTACTTTTGTTTGGTGCTTATTTTCTGGAATTATTATAAGAAATACGCTAAGTTATGCAAATATTCATCAAGTTTTTGATAGAGAAATAGGCGTTATAGGAAATGTTAGTTTAGGCTTATTCCTAGCAATGGCAATAATGACTTTAAATTTAGTTGAGCTTACAAAACTTGCTATTCCTTTAATTGTTTTACTTGCCATTCAAACTGTTGTTATAGCAATTTATGTTAGATATGTAACATTTGGAATTTGTGGAAGAGATTATGATGCTGCTTGTTTAGTTGCTGGACATTGTGGTTTTGGTATGGGTGCAACACCAACAGCAGTAGCAAATCTTCAAGCAGTAACCTATAACTTTGGGCCATCAAGAATTGCATTTATTGTAGTTCCTATAATGGGAGGATTTTTTGTAGATATTGCAAATGCCTTAACTATTAAATTATTTTTATTCTTACCGATGTTTGCTTAATAACTTGGTTTAACCCCTTATTTTAAGGGGTTAAGTTTTTTAATCTTCAACCAAAACAGAGGCTGGATTTATACTATCACCATAAATAGGCTTTATAGTTTCATCATAGGCTTTATGAAAGAATTTCTCACTATTTAGTTTTGTAATTAGTTCATTTATCCACTCTAATAACTCTTTATTTCCTTTTTTTACAGCTGGAGCTATAACATCGTGCTCGCCAATGCTTTCGATGCCTACTTTAAACTCAGGATTGTTTTTAACCCATGCAAATAAAAGTGTATTATCATGAGCTAAAGCTTCTCCACGACCATCAAGCAAGGCTGCAAAAGTTTCAGTGTTTTGATCAAATTTCATAGTTTTTAAATCTTTATAGTTTTTTGTAAAATAAATATCCGCAGTTGTTCCTTTATTTAAAAGTAAAGTTTTTCCTTTTAAATCATCAACACTTTTTATAACGCCATTTTTACTAGCAATACCGATACTTACTTTCATATATGGCTTTGCAAAATCAACAACTCTTGCTCTATCTTTTGTTTGGGTAAAATTTGCTAAAATTACATCAACTTTATTAGCTCTTAAAAAATCAACTCTGCTTGCAGCTTCAACAACTGTATATTCTACTTTATTTTCATCACCAAAAAGTGCTTTTGATATCTCTTTTGCTAAAGCTACATCAAAACCTTGATTTTTGCCATTTTCATCAATATAACCAAATGGAGGTTTATCGCCAAAAACACCTATTTTAATACTTCCACGCTCTTTTATCTCATCAAGCGAAGCTGCATTTACTAAATTTAATGCAAAAAATATACCTAAAAATAGTTTAAAAAATTTCATATTATCTCCTTTTAAAAATTTATGATAGTATTTGATTATAGATTAAATATTTTATAAATTATAAATAAAATTTTTAATTTTTAATAAAAAATAGTGGCAAATTTTTAGAAATTCACCACTATGGTTTTAATTTTGAGTTAGTTGTTTATCCTGCCCATAGCTTGGTGAGCGAGGTCCTTTTAGTATACAATTGTTGCAATTAGTTGAAAAAACTGTATTTGAAGCAACCATGGACATATCGTACGCAGCATCATTTAAAGTGTTTGCTATTTGATCAATTGCAGCACTTATAAGCATTCCAATAAGTCCTTGATTTGCATTAGCTGAATTATTACTTACTAATGTTCTTTTATCCCAAAGAGTTTTTCCAGTTTTTAAATCAACCAATTTTACATCTGCTTCAACTACGGTTTGACTGTTTAAAATTGCATAGTTTGTGCCGTATTTTGTGATATTTATATAAAGCACACTATCAGCGCCAAAAATTGTTTCTAGCTTATTTAACGAAATATTTTTGATATCATTTGCCTCATATACTCCGTTAAATTTAAAAGTATCATTCACTAAAGCCACAGGAAATACATAATATCCAGCTTCAGCTAAAGGCATAGTTGCATTTGCAAGCATTGCAGCAGAAGCTTTTATATCGACTGATTCATTTGTTGGCATTACAACTAAAATTGATTTTGGTTTTGACTCCAAAAATGCCGAGTAGTCATAAATTTCAGGCTTTTTAGCACAACCTACAAAAATAAAAGATAATATCAAAGTTATAAAAATGCTATTTTTCATCTTTTTTACCTTTGTTTGATTTTTTCAAAAACTCAATGTAAGTTTTTGACTCAGGATAAAGCTGTGCTTCTTTATCAAGATAGCTAATAAACTTACCGTGATTTCCCAAATTTGAGTATAAAAGCCCAAGATGAGCATAAATTCCTGGTGCAACTGGTCTGTTTCGTTTGTAAGACTTTTGGATTAGATTTTCCAAATTTGCAATTTGCTCGTTTATATCGCCATCTTGGTTTATATACTCATAAACTGATTTTGCGTAAGTTCCATCCCAGCAGTAGATATTGCTTTGTTTTTTAGCGCCACAACCTACAAAAAGCAGGGCTAATAAACCTACTAAAAAATACTTCATTATTTTATTTTCCATTCGCCGCTATCTATCGCACTTGCAAGGTTATTTACAGCTTCATTAATTGACAGACTTAAAACTTTTCCATTTAGTGTTGAGTCATATCCAGCAGTTCCGCCAAAGCCGATAACTTCTCTATTTGATAGCTCAAACTCTCCTGCGCCTTGAGCTGAAAAAACAACTTCTGAAGTGCTTACATCAACGACATTTAAATTTACTTTTGAGTAGGCAACTTGTGTTTTTCCTCTACCCAAAATCCCAAATAGCTGATGATCGCCATGAGTTTTTCTACCAAACTCAACAACATCGCCTGTTATTACATATCTTGCGCCTTTTAAGTTTTGAGCTTTTTTGCTAATTGCACTCTCTTCTTTCATCGCTCTTAAATTTGTTCTATCCAAAACCGCAAATCTACCAGTTTGTTGCAAGCTAGTTATTAGGATAGTTTGAGCTTGGTTACCAAGTCTATCTTCGCCATCACTAAAAACTCCATTATTATAAGAGCTTTGATTTGAAAATCTGCCTATAGAAACAGAAACTTTTTGGCCACTATAATTTGTATTTGCGATGGCAACTTTTGGAACGTTTATTGCTCTTTGGCTCTCACTTGCGCATCCGCACAAAAAAACAACTCCAATAAGAGCTGTAAAAATTAAATTTTTCATCTATTCTCCTAGTGTTAAAATCTAATTTTATTTTATCTTTTTTTGGCTTATTGCAGCTTTAAAATTTTTTAATCTTGGCTAAATTTATCTAAAATTTCACTATTTTGAAGTTCGCTAAATTTACCAAAAAACAGTGTTTTTCCTTTTTCTAAAATAAGAACATTTTTTGAAATTTCTTTTGCAGCTTCTAAATCGTGAGTTATAAAAATAATGCTTTGTTTTAATTTTTTTAAAACATTTAAGACTGAGTTTTTGTTTTCTTCATCAAGTCCAGCGGTTATCTCATCGCAAATTAAAATATCAGGCTTAATTAAAAGGGCTTTTAAAATGCCTATTCTACTTGCCTCACCACCGCTAATTTCGTGAGGAAATTTTTGTAATATTTCTTGATTTAAATTTAAAGTTTCAAACAAATTTTTTACATCGCTACCCGTAAATTTTAAATGCAAGTATTTTTTTAGTAAATTTATACTTGTTTTTATCCTTAGTGTTGGATTTAAGCAAAGTTTTTGAGTTTGCATGATGAGTGAAATCTTTTTATTTAAATTCCTATTTTCGCCATTTAATAAAATTTCGCCATTTGTTGGCTTTTCTACTGCGCTTAGCAAATTTGCTAATGTGCTCTTTCCACTTCCACTAACGCCTAAAATTGCTAGATTGTCTCCATTTTCAAGGTTAAAATTTATATTATATAAGACTTGAATTTTTTCTGTTTTTTTGTTTATATGCTCTTTAAAATCATAAAATTTATCAACATTCTTAACTTCAAGCATTTTTTAAAACTCCATTTTGCATCGTATAAAACTCATCTGCTACTGCATTTGCTACATTTTTTTGATGAGTTATAAATAAAATTTGAAGCTCATTTTTAAGGGAGTTTACGATTTTTATTATGCTTTTTTGATTTTGCGCATCAAGGCTTGCTGTTATTTCATCACAAATCAAAACTTTTGGCTTTAGACAAAGTGCTATGGCAATTTGCACTCTACTTGCCTCGCCTCCACTTAATTCATACGGAAATTTATGCCAAAGCAAATTTAAATCATCAAATAAAAGCTTTTCAAGAACTTCAAAAGCCTCTTTTTTAGGCTCATTTATGCGGTCTTTAAGATATAAATTAAAATTATCTCCAACATTTAAAAGTGGATGAAAACTTGCCTTTGCATTTTGAAACACAAGAGCACAAATTTTACTTCTAAACTCCCTTAGTTTTTCACCATCTAAAGATAAAATATCATTTTGAAAAACACTGAATTTATCTGCACTTAGTTTAAATTCATCATCAAAGAGTTTTATAAAACTTTTTGCAAACATTGACTTTCCAGCTCCACTTTCGCCCATTATACAAACACAGCCATTTTCTTGCATTGCAAAATCAATATTTTTTAAAATTTGCACTTTTTTATAAAAAAGATTTAAATTTGAAATTTCAATCATATCTTTATGCCTTTGTCATCTGGCGTTATGGAAACTATGCAAAAAATTAGTAAAAACAGCATAAATCCAGGAAAAAATGCAACCCACCAAGCCCCCATAAAAAGAGCATTTGTGCTTTCATTTATCATTAGTCCCAAACTTATCATATTTAAATCCCCAGCCATTCCAAAAAAACTAAGTGTGGCTTCGTGTGAAATCGCGTGAGCTGAGTTTATAGCAAAAAGTGATAAGAAAAGTCCCTTTAAATTTGGTAATACTTCATAAAATAAAACCTTAAATTTACTAGCTCCAAAGCTCATTGATTGGATTATAAATGGCGATTGGTAAAGTAAGTTTATGCGACCTATAAAAACTTTTGCTGAACTCATCCATGAAAAAAATGAAATTACTAAAATTATACTTATAATCCCACCCCCAGTAATTGAGGCAAAAGTTAGAATAAATAAAATATTTGGTATGCTTAAAAACGCATCAATTCCACTTTGCAAACTATTTTGTAAAGGTTTTATAAGACTAAGTGAAGCGTATAAAAATGCAATTATTGTTGCGATAAATCCAGCAATTGTTCCTATTATAAGTGAGTTTTTAAGTCCATAAAGTGTTCTTGAGAAAATATCTCGCCCTAAAAAATCACTTCCAAAAAAATGAGTTGAATTAGGCGCTAAATTTGTGTTAGAAAAATCACTTAAATTTGGATTAAAAGGTGCTATAAAGCTTGAAAAAACAGCTAAAATTACTAAAATTATAGTAATAAAGAGTATGATTTTATTTCGCATAGTTTCTCTTATCAATTAAAATTGCTATAATTTCAGCCGCTAAATTTGCCAAAATTACAAAAATAGCACTTAGTAAAATAGCTGCAAGTACGACAGGATAGTCTTTTGCTATTATTGATTTAAGTGCTAATTCTCCAATGCCAGGATATGAAAACACACTTTCTATGACATAACTTCCTGCAAAAACGCCACCAATCATAGTCCCAAAATAGCGCACAATATCACTCATTGAACTAAACACTGCAAGACGGTAAATTTGAATATTTTTTATCCCTCTTGCATAAAGAGTTTGGATAAAATCTGTGTTTAGGTTTGAGATTATAATATCTCTTATAAATTTAACACTTGTAGCAAGATGTGGTAAAACAATCGCAAAAATAGGTAAAATAACATGTTTTAGGCTAATTCCACTAACACCAAGATAATTAGCTCCTGAGCTTGGAAGAAGACCTAAAGCTATACTAAAAACATAGATAAATATTAGACCTAACCAAAAATTTGGCATACACATTAAAGAAAAAGTTGTTAAATTTATAAAAGTATCAATAAATTTATTTTTAAAAACAGCGCTTATTAGTCCTAAAATAAGCGAAAATACAAATATAAAAAATGACGCAAAAATTAATAAAACAGTGCTATTAACAAGCCTTGTTTTAAACATTTCATAGATATCTTCACCACTTACAAAACTTTTTCCAAAGTTTAAATTTAAAGCATTTTTAAGCCAAGAAACATACTGCGTAATAAGACTTTTATCTAGCCCTAAATTTGCTAAAATTTGATTTTTCATAGCTTGCGACATAGCTTCAGGACGTGAAAACATCGCACTTGTTACATCGCCTGGTAAAAAATAAAGCAGTGAAAAAACTAAAAATGATAAAACAAAAAGCAGCCCAATGCTATAGGCTGCTTTTTTTAAGATTAAACTTATCAATTTTTAAAGTTCCACTCTTCTAAATTCCATAAAAATCCTGCACCATGGTGGCCTAAAATTTGTGTTTTTATGCCAGTTAAATTTTTATTATATGCTAGATTGTAGTCTAGATATGCGATAAAAATATAAGGAGGATTTTCATAAAGTGCATCTAAAAACTCTTTATAATAAGCTTTTCTTTCTTCTAAATCCCCAGTGCTTCTTGCTTTTTTAAGAGCTTCATCTACTTTTGCATCTTTGTAGTGGCTATAGTTCCAGCCATTTTCATTTATATCGCTGTCTGCAAAGCCTCCAAAAATTCTATATGTATGAAAGTCAGGATCAAACGGACTTCCCCAACCAATTAAAAAGCTATCAACTTTGCTTATTTTAAATGCAGTTTTTGGCTTTGCAAAAGCTTTTGCATCAACGCCGTATTTGTTTAGTTCAGAGCTTATAACTTTTGACATAGCAACTCTTAAAGGATCTGAATTAAAGCTGTAAATTTCAAAACTTAAAGTTTTGCCATCTTTTTCATAAATGCCTTTTTTGTTCTTTTTCCAGCCAGCTTTTGTTAAAATTTCATCACCTTTTTTAGGGTTAAACTCATAAACTTTATCACTTTTTATAAAATTTTCAATAGGGTTGTTTGCTACGCTTCCGTGAGTGTGAAGTAGTGTTTTTACCATATCATTTTTATCTATAAAATAATTTAGCGCAACTCTAACATCTCTATCTTTTAAAACTTCATTATTATAATTAAACATTAAAGCTCTATAATCAGCACTTTTAAACTTTAAGATATTTAAATTTTTGCTATTTTTAGCCATTTGGACACCGCTAAAATCAATTAGTCCAGCATCAAGCTCACCGCTTTTAAGTTGCATTAACCTAACATTTGCATCAGGAACTACTTTTAAAAATACTTTTTTAATTTTTGGAGTGCCTTTATAAAATTTATCATTTGCTACAAATTCTATGCTTTCGCCTTTTTTCCAATTTACAAATTTATAAGGTCCTGTTCCGATAGGATTATCGTTAAATTGATAAGTTGCTATATCTTTGCCTTCTAGTAAGTGTTTAGGAAGCATACCAAAGCTTAGCGCATCTAAAAATGGTGGAAAAGGTGTATCAAGTGTAACTTTTATCTTATAATCACCCAAAATCTCAACATCTTTTACCATTTCATAGTTTGAAATAGCAGGTGCATTTAGTTTTTTATCTTTTGCGCTTTCTATTGTAAATTTAACATCTTGGGCGGTAAATTTAACTCCATCATGCCAGTAAGCATCATCTCTTAGATCAAATGTATAAGTTAGCCCATCTTTGCTTACTTCCCAACTTTTTGCAAGATCAGGAGTTACTTTTGTATTTTCATCGTGTTTTGTAAGACCTGAAAAAAGTAGGCTTAAAGCTGGATCGTGATCCTCATCATATAAAGGATTTAAACGGCTTGATTCGTTTTCAATCCCAACAACTAAAACATCTTTTGCTAAAGCGAAATTTAAAACAAAAGATATTAGTAAAAAAAACTTAAAAATATGCTTCATTTCATATCCTTTTTAAAAAAATATTGACATTATAATATTTATTAAGTAAAAGTATTATTAAAGTAAAGCTAATTTTTGCTATAATTTCATTTATGATTTATTAGGAGTGATATGTTTAATATAATTTTATATTTTTTAAGAAAAAACCAAATTTTCTTTTATACATTTTTGCTATTTTTTTTGCTTTTTTATAGCTATTTTTTAGGCTTTATTATGTTTGATATATCTGATGATTTTTTAAAAGATCTATTTTTTGTTTTGGCTGTTTTTTTATTTTTTTGGCTTTTAGCTTTTTATTTTAGTTTTTATAAAAAAAGACAAAATTACACCTTAGGCTATGAAAAAGAGAAATTTGAGTTTTTTAAAGATGCAATTATAAATGAATACTCACTAAAAGAAAATAAAAATATATTTGAAAAAATAGAGTCTATAAAAGAATTTATAAATAGATATTTTCATAAAGAAAGTTTGCTAACTTTTAAGGTTTTAAAGCTTGTTAATAAAACTTTAAGCGTTTATGTGAATAATTTAAAGCAAGAAAAAATGGTTCAAAAAGCCTTATCATCAACTTCAAATTTAGAAAAAATTGAGATTTTAAATTTAAAAATCAAAAATTTACAAGAACAAAATAGCTCTCTTTTGAATATTTTAGATGATTATATCGTAGAACTTGGAAGTAAAAGTTTTAACGATAAAGAGGTTGTTTTGCTGGAGTATGAGTTAAAAAATACAATAGAGCTTTTAAAAAACAGGGAGAAAAAATGAATGACTTAGTAATTTCATTAAAAAATCAAAAAATTGATTATGAAAATAAAATAGATGAAAAATTAGAAGATGAAATTTTAGATAAAACAGTTGAGCTATTAAAAAAATTAACAAATAAAAGCGAAGATGAGATAAGAGATATTTTAAATATCATAACAAGCGATGAGATAGATAAGCTTGAAAGCTCATCTGTTTTGCTCTCAAACAGCCTTCTTAGCCTTGAAAAAATAGAAAACAATAAAACAAACTCAATAAGTAAGGAAATTTTAAGGCTAAATGATGAGTTTGAGAAAATCAATCCAAATAATTATAATTTTAAAGAAAATAAATTCTTATCATTTTTACCTTTTATAACAAAGCCAATTAATAGATATTTAAGCAAATTTAAAAGCGTTAAAGAAAGCATTAGCAGTATTATTTCAAATTTAGAAAATTCTCAAAAGCTTTTAAAAGAGGATAATCTAGCATTAATAAATGATAAAAAACAATATAGCGAAATTGCTATTTCGCTTCAAAGAAAAAGCATAGTTTTTAAAACCTTAATGCAGTATTTAGAGAAAAATTTGTCAAATTTACAAAGCGATAAAAAAGAGTTTTACGAAAAAAGTATAATTTTAAATTTAAATAAAAAACTAAGAAGTATTTATGAAATTTTAGCCGTTACAAGGCAAGGAATTTTTTCAACCAATCTTTTAATAAATACAAACGAAGAGTTAATAGAAAATATAACTAATGTCAAAGTTGTAACAAAAAGAGCTATTGAGATTGGTGTTTCTATGGCGGTTTGTTTAGAAAATCAAAAAAATGTTATAAATGCTGTAAATGAAACTAAAAAATTTGCAAATGAGATCATTTTGCAAAACTCAAACAAAATGAAAGACCAAAGCCTAGAAATCAGCCAAATATCTGGGTCTTCAACGCTTGGTTTAGAAGTTTTAAAAGCCTCTTTTGAAAATATAAAAGAAGCTATAAATACTATGAATTTAGCAAAAGAACAAAATCTAAACAAACTTAGAGATGAGATTAAAACATTTGAAGAATTAACAAAAGATTTTGAAGAAAAAATCCAAAAACAAGAAAAAGAAAATGAGCTAAAAGAGAAATTTAAAATAGGAAATTAAAAATGCAAAATCCAAATAATGGCTTAAAAAAGAGAAGTATTTTTTTAATCTTTTTAATCATTATAATAGTTCCATTAATTTTTATGATTTTAAAATATGATAAAAATGAAGAAAAATTAGTAAAAGTTCAAAAAAAAGAGATAGTTTTTGACGGAAGTGATGAGCAAATTTACAGAAAAGATTTTAAATCAAGTGTAAAAATTCCTTTTGAAGTGCGTAAAATGATTATTTCACACGATAAAACAAAGCTTTTTGCTTTGGGGCATGATAGAGACGGTTTTGCTGTTGTTGACATCTCTAAACTAAGTAATTTAAAAATAGAAAAAATTTATTATTATCCAAAGGCAAAATATAGCGTTGAAGATACAGACATGAAAGAAAGCAAAGATGGTAAATTTTTGTATCTTGTAAGCCCAAATTTAGGGGTTTTAAAATTTAATGCAAAAACTTATGAAATTGTTGGAAAATTTAGTGAAAAATTCATCTCAAAAATAACTTTACTTGATGATATTGCATTTTTAAAGCATAAAGATGGACTTTTTAGTTTAAATTTAAAAACTATGGAAAAAATAGGAGAGTTTAAAACTTGCCAAAGTTATAATTTTATTGAAAAAGGCGATATTTTAGTTTTTGATAAAAATACTGCTTATATGAGTGATTTTTGTGGGCTTCATATTTTAGATATTAAAAATCCTGACAAAATAAAAGAAATCTCGGTGGTAAAAGATAAAATAAATCCATCAATATCTTTAAAAATTTCACAGGATAAAAAAACTTTGTTTGAAAATAGTCTTGATGGTATTAATAAATATGATTTAAGCAATCCTTTAAAGCCTCTCTTTTTGGATGAATATGTTACAAATGCTAGAGTTTATAATTTTCATTTAAGCAGAGGACTGATTTTGGCTAATAGAAACAAAGATGGAAAAGATGATGTTTTGGTGCCAGGACTTGATTTGTTAAATAGTGATTTTGTGGTCATAAAAAGTTATTTTATGCCAGAGGCAAGAGTTGTTGACGGAGTTATCTTAAATGATGAAATTATTTTTAAAATAGATGTTGGTTTTGATGCTTTTATAGGCACGATATGAAAAAATTCAAAAATAAATTTATATTTTTTATAATTTTAATTTTAATTTTTACACCTTTTTTAGTAAAAAAAATAGCAAATTTTCAAAATAAGCAAGATTTTAGTAAAAATACAACTTTTGTTGATGAAAATAATAGTGAATTTATCTATAAACAAAAATTTGAAAATAAAACTGCCGTCTGGAATAGGGAGTTTTCAAAAAATGGGTTTAGCTACATATATCAAATTTCTAAAATAAATAATAATTATTTGTTTGTTGGTGAAAAAGAAAATAAAGGTTATGCTACTTTGTTAGATAAAAATGGATTAGAAATTCATCAGTTTAATTTTAGAAGTCATGGGCGTTCTTATGGGTGCTTGATGAGTGATTTTTTAATTTTAGGTGGAGATAACGAGGCGTTTTTAATAGATAGAAAAACTTATAAAAAGATTAAAAAATTTGAAAATTTTGACAAAGCTATCTGTTATGATGATTTTTTGATAGCAACTGATAAGAAAAATAGGCTTTATAAAATATCGCAAAATGGAAAAATAATTTGGGATAAGAAAGTTACAAAAAAGGATAATTTTGAGACGGTTTATACTTACTATGCAAATTCAGACTCTCCAAGACAAAATCGCATAATAAAAAATGAAATTTCGCATTTAAAAAAGCTTACAAAAAATAGTTTTTTAATAGTGCTTAATTATAAAAATTTACTTGAAGTGAACTTTGATGGTAATGTTAGAAGCGAGCAAAATATTAATTATAGCTTTGAAGATGCAATGAAAATAGATAGTGATTTATTTATTTTGGCGTCAAATAACTATAAGCTTTATTTATTAAAAAATACAAAATTACAAAATGAATTATTTGAAGATTTCATATTTTCAAGCCATTTAGCTAAATTTAAAGATGGTTTTATAACTGCTACTATGGCAAAAAATGGCGATAGAAATACACTATTTGTAATTTATTTTAACAAAAATGGAAAATTGATTAATAAAACTATACTTGACGATGAGGTAAGCCATAAGCAAAATTTAAATATATTTTCTATGCAAAATGAGGCTTTTTTAACTGGAAATCTTAACTATACAATAAAACTCCCACCTCAAAAAATAAAAGACAAAATAATTTCATTTAAAGAGTATAAAAGCGAGGCTTTTATTTTTAAAATAGATGAGAATTTTCTAATAAATAGTGAGAATTCTAATAAATTTCCAAAAGACAACCTTTTAAATTTGTAGTTTTGTTTTAAACAATTTACTCCACGCAAAAATAAGATATAAAACTAAAATAGTCCGTGGAATAAAGATAAGAAATATAAAAAATATACTTAAAAATAAAAAGGGAATTGGGATAAAAATATAAAAAATTGCCCAAATTTTAAAGTGTAAAATCCCACTAATTTTGGATAAATTGGAGTAAATTTTATATAAAAAAAGATAGGCAAACAGCAGCACAAAAATCAAAAACAGCGCAAATGTGTGAAATATCTCAAAACTTAAAATCACTACGCCACTAACAAGATAAAAAATTGAAAAAATCGCATAATAATAAAAGTATTTAACAAGTTCAGCGTTTTTAAAAAATTTAAGACTTTTATATAAAAAAATAAGACTTAATATCATAAATAAAAAGCTAGTACAAAACTGATAAATTCCGTATTTAAAATCTAAATATGAAATTTGGTATAAAAACATAAAAAGGAGATAAAAAACTACATTTTTCTTTAAACCCTTTAAATTTTCCAAAATTTTAGCCTTTTATTTCTAAATATATTATTTTAAAGTTACTTTTTAAACTCAAACATATTTAAAAATTTCTTTGCACGATCGGTTTTTGGATTTACAAAAAACTCCTCTGGTGTTGAAATTTCAACAATTTCACCTTTATCCATAAAGATAATTTTATCTGCTACCGCTCTTGCAAAAGCCATTTCGTGTGTTACGATAAGCATAGTTCTTCCCTCTTTTGCCAAATTTAGCATAACATCTAAAACTTCTCTAACAATTTCAGGATCAAGTGCGGCTGTAACTTCATCAAAAAGCATAATTTCAGGGTTCATACAAAGGCTTCTAACGATTGCAATTCTTTGTTTTTGTCCGCCTGAAAGCTCTCTTGGGTAAGCATTTTCCTTATCTTTAAGTCCTACTTTTTCAAGCCAAAACCTTGCTTCATCCATTGCATCATCTTTGGTTCTTTTTTGAACTTTCAGTGGTCCTAAAATAATATTTTGCATAACATTTAGATGGTTAAAAAGTTCATAACTTTGAAATACCATTCCCACTTTTTGACGAATTTCTCGCCATGATTTAAAGTTTTTATCTATTTTGGTGCCTAGAATTTCCATCGTGCCACCTTGTATGACTTCAAGTCCATTAATACATCTTAAAGTTGTGCTTTTGCCACATCCAGAAGGTCCTAAGATAACAACAACTTCGCCCTTATTTACACCAAAACTAATGCCTTTTAATGCGTGGTTATCGCCGTAGTATTTATCTATATTATCAAGTTTTAAAATTTCCATTTTTATCTCATTTCATTTTCTATAAATTTAATCTCATCATCACTTAAATCAAAAAGTTTATAAACTAAATCATCAGCATTTTTATCAAGTTTTGAAATTTTGCTTTGTAAATTTAAAACTTCATTTTTATCATGCATAAAAATTCTCTCCCACTGGTTTTTGAAATTTCGCTCATCAAGTTTATCTTTAAATTTAAGTTTTAAGGCTTTTGTAAATTCATCTATAAACTCATCAAATTCTAAAAGTTCAAAATTTTCAAGAGTTTTTGGTAGTTTGTCTAGTTTTAACTCAGTTAAAAAAGCATTTTTTGTAGTTTTTAAATTTTCATTTAAATTTAAAAGTTCATTTGCCAAATTTTCAAATTCACTCATTTTATCAGCTGGAATTTGTGGAATAGGGAGTCTTTCTAAATTATTAGTTTTTAGTTCGCCATTAATTCCACCACCCATATAAAAACTTTTCAAAGAAAAATATATGAGTTTTGAATTTAAAAGTAAATTTACATATTTTAAAATTTGAGTTTTTGCTGTTATTATATTTCCAGGTGCTACAACATAAAAATTATCATTTATATATGTAAATCTTGGCTCTGTTGCCATAATGCACGGATAAACTATTTTATTTTTTTCAAATTCTTTATAATATGCAATATTGTCTTGTGTTTCAAACCATTTATTAGATGTTTTTTTTCTACAACCTTTTTCACCGCTTTGTTTAAGTCTTGGCATAAAATTCATTAAAAATTTTTTTAATGAAGGATAGTTTTCTATATCAAAATTTAAGGTTGGAAATGTGCATATCAGCCACAAATTCGCCCATTCATAACTATATCTTTTTATATCTCGTCCTCTTAAAATCGGCTTTATTAAATTTGATGTTTTTTCTTTTTCATCTAAATTTTGGCAGCTGTTTAGTAGCTCATCGCGGGTTTTTGTATCGATTATAAAAGCTTCATTTAATCCAGTTAAAATTCCTCTATAAATTTGTATATCCCAATTTTTAAGAGGAGTTCCTTTTTTTTCAAGTTTTGATTTTATGGAAATTTCAGTGTTGTTTAAAAAAGAAAAAGTTTTTTTATCAAGTGAGCTTTGTAAGATAGAGTTTGGCTTTTCATCTAAATTTGTGCTAAATTTAAACTCATTATTTTGATTAATTTCTTTTTTAAAAACAGTTATAGCGCTATCAACAGTGGCATCTTCAAAAATTTTAATTTCGTTAAAATCAACTATGTTTTTAAAGCTTGTATTTTTTAGTAAAAACTCACGCAAATTTTCTCCATATTTTGCACGAAAGAATTTATTAGAACAGATAAATCCTAAATATCCATTTTCTTTTAAATTTTTTATACCAAGTTCATAAAAATAAACATATAAATCAGCAGTGCCATTATAAATTTCATAAATTTTTTCTAAAAAAGGTTTTTGCTCTTTTATGCGTTCTTGCCTAACATAAGGCGGATTTCCAATAACTGCGTCGAATTTAATATCTTTAAATGGAAAATCTAAAAGCGAGTTTGCGGTTTTTATGTTGTTACTTAAATTTGTAAGTTTTCTACCAACTTGGGCTGAGCGAAGCCATAAAGAAAGTTTTGCTATTTCAGTGGCTGTTTGGTTTATATCAACGCCATAAAGGTTGTTTTCTAAAATAGCAGTTTCTATATCAAACAGCCCAAGTGCATCTCCGTCAAACTCACGCCTTAAATCATCGCAAAATTTATGCTCATTTATTAAAAAATTCATCGCTTCGTTTAAAAATGCTCCACTTCCACAAGCTGGATCTAAAATCTTTAATTTTAGTAAAAAATCTTTATAATCATAAATAATTTTTAGGTTTTCTAACTCTTTTTTGGTAAGTTTTTTTTGATTTTTAGGAAGTGGTAGGTTTTCTAAAATTTCTCTTTTGGGCTTACAAATTTCGCCTAAGGTTTTAGAAACGATAAATTTAGTAATAAACTCAGGAGTGTAAAAAATGCCATCTTTTTTTCTTTGGGATTTGGTTTTATCAAAACTATCTCCATGAATGTTTGCAGTGATCTCTTCTAAGTCATTTAGGCTTTGCTCAAAAATATGACCTAAAATATTTACACTTATTTCACTTGCAAAGTCATATTGGCTTAGTTTTGATGCGTTTAATGCATCATCATCAATTAATAAATTATCAAGTGCTTCATCATTTGCAAAAAGTCCGCCATTATAGGCCTTAATGCCAAGTTTTTCATCGCCTTTATTTATGGCGTTAAAATAAAATTTATACATTTCATAAAGGCTAAAATTTGTATATTTTTGGTTTTTAAAGTCTTCTTCGATGGTTTTTATCGTGTTTGGTTTTAAAAGTGCTTTGTCTTCTGCAAATAAAATAAAAATAATCCTATCGCAAAGTTTTGAAGTGTGAGATAGAAGTTCGTGTTTGTTAATTTGTGGGTTATTAATAATCAAATTTTCAAATAAATTTAGTCTAAAATTTGAGTAGTCTTTATAAAGCTTTTTTGAAATTTCGTTTTCGAAATTTAGTGATTTTTCTTTTAAAATAAGTGGAATTTGGTTTTTGATACTTTCAAAACTAAGAAGTAAATAAAACTTTTTAAACTCGTTAAAATTTAAATTAAATAGATCAAATTCTATAAATTCAACTTTTTTATCTATATAAAATCTCAGTTTGGCAAAATTTGAAATGATGATAAAACGAGAATTTGCGTGTGAGTTGTGATAGTTAAAAGCTTGATTTTCAACTTTGTTTAAATCTTTTGTGTTTGTATCTTTTAACTCTATAACGCCGATAACTTCGCTATTTACGATGATTACACCATCTGCTTTTTTGGCATCGGTTTCATTTTTCATCTCTCTTTTTAGGTTAAAATTGACAGGATTTGTAGTATCAAGAGTATAGCCAAGAGCGTTTTCAAAAACATCTTTTAAAAAACCATCTTGATAGACTTCTTCTTTAAAAGTTTTTATTGCATCTTTTTTATCTTGAAATTTCTTAAACTCATCATAGGCTTTTAAAAGCTTATTTTCATCTAAGTTTTTAATTGAGCTTTCAACAATCTTTTCTTGAAACATTAATTCCACCTATTTTCTAGAATTTTTGATAGCTTTGATACTGGATAACATATCGCAAAATATAGGAAAAATACAAATCCATATACGATTAAAGGGGCATAGTTATTTGTAAGTAAGTTTAGCTCTATTATTTGTTGAGAGACTTTTAAGACTTCTACAACGCCTATTAAAACAACTATTGAAGTGCTTTTTATCATTCTGCTAAGTAGGTTTATAGCTCCTGGGATAAGGCGTCTAAGTGCTAGTGGGATTATGACATAAATGTAAATTTGAACTTTTTTAAGCCCCAAACTAGCCGCACTTTCAAAAGTGTGTTTTGGGATGCTTTGCACCGCACCACGCACTAAATCCATCATCTCAAAAACACCCCAGATGCTAAAAACGATGATTGAAGCTGTTATTGCTGAAAATGAAAAAACTGAACTTAGCCCAAAATAAACGATAAAAAGCCAAACAAGTTGTGGCATGATGCGGACTATTTCAAGACAAATTTTTAAGATAATATAAATAAATTTGTTTTTTGAACTCATTAAAACGCCTAAAATAAGTCCACCAATTAAAGAAATTATAATTGAAATAAGTGAAATTTTAACTGTTATCCAAAGTCCAGCCATAAGACGTAAAAAATTTGTTTCATTTAGTATGACATCAAACATAGCTTAACCTTTTTTCCAAAAGTGTTAAAAGCAGTGAAATAGGTAAAATGATGATTAAATACGCCATAACTAGCATAAATAAAGCCTCATTTGTCATATAATAAATCCCCATGATGTCCTTTGCGGCATAGACCAAGTCCGCTAATGCAACCACGCTAACAACGGAGGTTTCTTTGATTAAAAATATAATATTTGCTGAAATTGATGGCAAGCTTATCCTAAAAGCTTGTGGCAAAATCACATAAAAAATAACTTGATTTTTAGATAGACCTAAGCTTAAACCTGCTTCAACTTGGGCCTTTTCAACTGCTTCAAAACCAAGTCTAAAACTCTCAGCCATATAACTTCCCCCTAAAAACGCTAGCCCAATAACCGCACACTCAAAGCCATCAAGCTTTAATCCAAGCTTTGGAAGTCCGTAGTATAGAAAAAAAAGCTGGATTAAAAGCGGTGTGTTTCTTGAAATTTCAATGTAAATATCACAAATTTTAGAAAGAAATTTAAAATGATGTGCTTTAATCCAAGCTATAAAAAGTCCAATTATTACGCTAAAAAATATGCCTAAAAATGCGAGTTTTACGGTTAAAATAGCCGCTTTAACAAACATAGGCGAAAACTCTTTTATAAATTCAAAATCCATAAATTTTTGTCTTTTCCTTTTGAAATAAAAAATAATTAGACTATTTTAGCCTTATTTTCTTAAATTTAATAAAAATAAATTAAATTTAGTATCTTTTTTCAAGCACTTTTAAGATATGTTTCATAAGCTCCAAGCCTCTGCTTCTATGTGAAATTTTAAGTTTTGTCTCTTTGTCAATTTCACCAACAGTTTTATCAAATCCATTTGGAATAAACATAAAGTCATACCCAAAACCGTTATTTCCTCTTTCTTCATTTATTGCAAATCCATGCATAAATCCATGAGTTGTATAATCTCCAAATTTTGAAGATATGGCGATACAGGCTGTGTAAAATGCTGGAGTTTTGCTTAAATTTAAAGCATTTAATTCATTTATTAGTTTTGTTCTATTGCTTTGGTCTGTTGCGTTAATGCCCGAAAATCTAGCTGAGTAAATTCCTGGTTTTCCACCTAAAACAGGCAACGAAATTCCACTATCATCACTTAAAGTAATAAAATCATTAATTTGCTTTTTATCTAATGCATTAAAAATAGCCTTTGACTTAATAAGTGCGTTTTCTTTAAAAGTTTTTCCAGTTTCTTCTATCTCAAAAGGTGTTAAAATTTCATTTAAAGCATAAATTTCATAAGTTTTTAAAAAATCTTTTATCTCTTTTACTTTGTCCATATTGTGCGTTGCTAGGATTATTTTCATAAATTTATTCCTTTTTAAAAAAATAAGTTCTAATTTTATCTAAATTTTTAATTCATTTTAAGAGTTATGATAAAATAGACGTTTTTAATTTAAGGAAATTATATGTTAAAAACTGTTTTGTCGCTATCATTTGTTGTTGGAAGTAGGTTTTTTGGACTTTTTATAATACTTCCAGTTTTTGGACTTTATGCTTCAAATTTAAACAATTCAAACACAATGCTTGCTGGAGTTGCGATAGGAATTTATGCACTTATGCAGATGATTTTTCAAATTCCATTTGGTGCTATGTCTGATAAATTTGGTCGTAAAAATGTTATGAGTTTAGGGCTTGTTATTTTTATTATAGGTTCGCTTATTTGTGGTTTTACAAATGATATTTATTGGATGATTTTTGGTAGATTTTTACAAGGAAGTGGGGCAGTTGGATCTGTGGCTATTGCTATGATAAGTGATTTTACAAGTGAAGAAAAAAGAGGCAAAGCAATGGCGATAATGGGCATGATGATTGGCGCTGCTTTTGGGCTTTCGATGGTTTTAGGACCTTATTTAAGTGCAAGATATGGGCTAGGAGTTTTATTTCACATAAGCACAGTTCTAACACTTATTTGTATTATTTTACTCTATACAACTGTGCCAGAAGAGATAAAAATTTCTTCACTTCAAAAAAAGGTTTCTATAATTGAAATATTAGTTCAAAAAGATTTAGCTTTGATGAATTTAACAAATTTCTTACAAAAAATGCTTTTAACAATGACTTTTTTTGTAATTCCAATTGTACTTGTTACAAAACTTGGATTTATGGAAAAAAATCTTTGGATAGTTTATAGCATATCTATGGTTTTTGGCTTTATTGCTATGGGAATGGCTGGGTTTATGGGTGAAAAAAGAGGGCTTTCAAAAATGATTTTACTTTTAGGAATTTCATTTTTTATATTCTCTTATGTTTGTTTTGTTGTGGCTAATTCTAAAATACTTTTTATAATAGGGGTTATTTTATTTTTCATAGGCTTTAACATGCACGAGCCAATTATGCAAAGTGCGGCATCAAAATTTGCAAAATCAGACCAAAAAGGAGCGGTTTTAGGTGTATTTAATGCAGCTGGATATTTTGGAACATTTGTAGGTGGAATTGGTGGTGGTGTAATGCTAGAAAATCTTGGTATTCACTATTTGGCTGCTATAATTGCGATAATTTGTATAATTTGGTTTTTACTTTTGATAAGCCTTACAAATCCGGCAAATTTTAAAAATATTTATCTAAAAAATAGTGAGAATTTAAATTTAAGTAGTCTTGAAAACAGAGTTGGATTTATAGAAGCTTATAGAAAAAATTCTGAAATTGTAGTGAAGTTTAATAATAAATTTATAAGCGAAAATGATGTTAAAAAAGCTCTTAATATAAAGGAGTAAAATGGCTAAAATAAATGGTGTAATTTATGCTATTTGGTGCTTTTTAAGTATAGCAGTTGTTGTTATTTTGTTTTATATAATTCCTAAAAAAAACTATAAAATTCGTAAAATTTGGGCAAAAATTCAAAGATTTGTAATCGGCTATAAAATAGAAAAAATTGGAGAATTTGATGAGAGAGCAGATATGATTTTATTAAATCATAAAAGTATGCTTGATATTATCATTTTAGAAGAAATTTATCCTAAAAACCTAGCTTGGGTGGCAAAAAAAGAGATTGGAGAGTTGCCATTTTTTGGTAAAATTTTAAAAACTCCAAAGATGATAGAAGTAGATAGAAAAAATAGCCGTTCAATTGTCTCTCTTATAAAAGATGTAAAAGATCGTTTAAGTAGTGGCAGAGTTATTGCTATTTTTCCAGAAGGAACAAGAGGGCGTGGCGAAAAAATGCTTAAATTTCAAGATGGCGCAAAGGTTTTAAGCCAAAAACTAAAGCTTAAAATTCAGCCCATTGTTTTAAAAGATACGCTTTATAATTTTGATGTAAAAGAAGTTAAAATCAGAAGTGGAAAAATAAAAGTAAATTGTCTTGAAATGATTGATTTAAGTAAGCCACAAGATGAAAACTGGTATAAAAATTTGCATGAAGTTATGCAAAAAACTTATGATGAGATGTAAAAATGAGCTTTAAACTTTTACTTTTAGTAGGATGTGGTGGATTTTTAGGTGCTATTTTAAGATTTTTAATTAGTGCATTTTGCTTTAAGTTTATGCCATTAAATTTTCCTTATGCAACATTGATAGTAAATGTGCTTGGTGGATTTTTGATAGGATATTTTACAAAAATGGGATTAAATTTAGAGTTAAAAAGCTTTTTAATAGCCGGATTTTTAGGAGCTCTTACTACTTTTTCAACTTTTAGTGTAGAAAACATAAGCCTACTTCAAAATGCCAAATATGGATTATGTCTTTTAAATGTAAGTTTAAGTTTAGTGCTTAGTTTTGGAGCTTGTTATTTGGCATTGAAATTTAGCTAAAAAAGTTAAGCTGCTTTTTTCTTTTTTTCATCTTTTTTATATTTTCCAAGTAAAAAATAAATCGGACAAAATTTACTAACACCACTTACTAGTGGTATCAAACCCAAAAAACACCACCAAGTTGGATTTATAAGTCCAAAAATTAGCAAAATCAAAAACCCCAAAGTTATTCTTAAAACTCTATCTATAATATTCACAAATTTCACCTTTTATAATAAAATAATTTAAAAATTATAGCCAAATTTAAGCTTATTTTCTATAGAATGATAAGTTGTAATAATTTTTAAAGGCGTTAAGTTGAAAAAAATAATAGTTGTTTTATTTGTCGCAGTTTTAGTTATTTTTGGTTATGTGATATTTGTATCTATGGACTCAAAAGATGTTTTAAATAAAAAGATAAGTTGCGTTTTTAATAAAGAAAAAAGTTGCTATGATTTAGGAGTTCATTTTTTAGAAGAAAAAACCTATGATCTAAACTCTTCAATTATGTTTTTTGATAAATCATGCAATCTTAATAACCCACTTGCTTGCAATCACCTAGGATATATTTATCAAATTGGTGCGGCAAATAAGCCAGATATTAATAAAGCAAAAGAGTATTATCAAAAAGGTTGCGATAAAGGTCTTGTGTTAGCTTGTAACAATAACGGTTATCTTTATGAATCAGTTGATAAAAATCTAAAAAAAGCTTTGGAATATTATAATAAATCATGCGATCAAAACAACACTTTTGCTTGCAATCGTGCGGGCATTATTTATCAAGGCGATGAAAAAGATCTAGTAAAATCAATAAATGCTTTTATAAAATCTTGCAATAACGGGGATCCAACAGGTTGTAATAATTTAGCAGTCTTTTATCAAAATGGCGTTGTTGTTGAAAAAAATTTAAATTTAGCTGCTGAGCTTTATGCAAATTCATGTGAGGCAAAAAACTACACAGCTTGCAATAATTTAGCTATTTTTTATCAAAATGGTATTGGCGTTGAACAAAATCCAGCAACTGCAATTAAACTATATGATTTAGCTTGCACAAATAATGAGGGCTATGCTTGTTCAAATTTAGGATATTTGGTTCAAAACGGCATAGGAATTGAGCAAAACATTGAACTTGCTTTAAATCTATACCAAAAATCTTGCCAACTTGGCAATCAAACTGGTTGTAATATGCTTAATAGCTTAGCAAAAGCAATAGAAGAGTTTAAAAAACAAAATAGATCTCAAACAAATCTTGAAACCAAAGAAGAGTCAAGTCCAGCAATTGTCAGATAAGACTATTATAATTGGCGGTGGAGTAAGTGGGCTGTTTTTAGCCGCACTTTTAAACTCCACTAATGTAACTATTTTAGAGAAAAACTCATCACTTGGTAAAAAACTTCTTGCAAGTGGTGGAGGAAAATGCAATATCACAAACCAAAATATCTCTTTTAAAAAAGATTTATTAAAATATTATCTTGGTGATAAAAACTTTATAAATCAAATCATTTCAAATTTAAGTTATTTAGAAGTTTTGGAATTTTTCAAACCCTTAAAATTTGAAAAAGTAAAAAACTCACAATTTTTTTGTAAAGGTGGTAAAGATGGTAAAACTGGCTCAAAAAGCGTTTTAAATCATCTAAAAAGTAAAATCACAAATCCAAAAATTTATTTAAATACTGAAGTTTTTGATGTTGAAAAAAATGATGATATTTTTAAAATTTATACAAATAATGGAAATTTTGAATGTAAAAATTTAATAATAGCAAGTGGTGGATTAAGCTGTCAAAATCTAGGAGTTAGCGATATAGGATATAAAATAGCTTCTAAATTTAATCACGAAATCTTTACTTTAAATCCAGCATTAGTTGGTTTTAGCGTTCAAAAAGATGAGTTTTGGTTTAAAAAAATAAGTGGAGTTTGTTTTAATGCTAAGGCAAAAATACTTCAAAATAATAAAGTTTTAAGTGGTGATTTGCTTTTTACTCATCGTGGCATTAGCGGACCTTTGATGATGAATGCTTCACTTTTTTGGCAAAAAGGAAAAATAAGTATTAACTTTTTACCAAAATTTGATTTTGATAAATTTAAAAACTCAAAAAAACAAATTACTTCTATTTTACCGCTGCCAAAAAGCTTTATTAAAGAGTTTTTAAAAATTTCAAATTTAGAAGATAAACAGTTTTTTAAGCTTTCAAATTTGGAATTTCAAACTTTAAAAAAACTGCAAAATTATGAGTTTTCACCTGCTGGAAATTTTGGATATAGCAAAGCTGAGATAACAAAAGGTGGGATAAAAACTGATTTTATAGATGAAAATTGTCAAAGTAGATTTATAAAAAATCTTTATTTTATAGGCGAAGTTCTTGATGTTGGTGGAATGATAGGAGGATTTAATATCCATTTTGCATTTGCTTGTGCAAAAGCTGTGGCAAATTGCTTAAAAAATTAAAATTGTTTTTAACATAGGTTAAAATTTTAATATCCATTGTAAAAGTAGTGTCCAAGTCCTATTGTAAAGATAAAATTTCCATAAAGAGAGTGCTCTACCCAGCAAAGCAGGGTTGAGTTTGATTTTAAATAAGTTTTTATAAATAAAATTCCACCAAAAAAACTAAAAATAACAGCTATTAAATTTCCATAAAGTAGATGCACAAGAGCAAATATTAAAGCATTTATAAAAATAAATAAATTTTGATTTTTAAATAAATTAATATATCTTAATGTAAAAAATGTTCTAAATATAATCTCTTGAAAAAATGCTGATAAAATGGGGTAAAATAGCATTACTAAAATCCAGATATCTATTCTTTGTTTTGGTAGAAATAAAAAACTATTTCTTGAGAAAACAAAAGTAAAAATAGTTAAAAAAATTGATAAAATTAAAAATCTTTTAAAAATATCTTTAAACTCATCAAATTTAAAACCTTTAAAAAGATTTAAATTTACTTTTTTTATATGATAAAGTGCATATAAGCTCCCAAGCCAAAGGACAAAAAACATATAATTTTTTGGCAAAATTTGCAGCATAAAAAGAGCTGGAGTGAGTAAAAATATTATTAAAAACTCAATGTATAAAAAAACTTTTTTCATTAAAGTATCTTTAAAACTTTTACAATATCGCCTTTTTTATATCCATTTAACTCTTTTGGGATAACTAAAAGTGCAGCTTCATTATTTAGGTTATTTACAATTGCACTTGAGCCATCTTTTTTACCTTTTAAATTCACCCTCAAAACTCCGTTTTCATCAACACTCAAATTACATGCACTAAATTCTAAAAATGGTGATTTTTTTATATACTCTTCATCTAAAACCGCATTTATATAGTGGTTTTTTGATGCGTTAAAAAAACTTTCAATTAAAATTCTTACATATAAAATGCACATTACCATTGCAGAAAATGGAAATCCAGGTAATGCAAATATATATTTATCGCCTGCTTTAGCTATTTTAATATGGCGTCCTGGCTTTATAGCTGCACCATTTATTAAAATTTCGCAATTTTTGCTTAAAACTTCTTTTACAAAGTCAAAATCTCCCATGCTAACGCCACCTGTTGTAATTAAAATATCACAAAAATTAAGTGAATTTAAAATTTCATTTTTTACTGCATTTTCTTCATCTTTTACAAGTGGTAAAATTATTGGCTCACACCCCATTAATTCTAGCATTGAAGCGATTGCTATGTGGTTTGAGCTTCTAATTTGAGCATCATTTTCAATCATCTCACCAAGATCTTTTATCTCGCTTCCACTAGATAAAACGCAAACTTTTGGCTTTATAAAAACACTTATATGAAATTCGCCAAGTTCTGCTAGAAGGGCTATTTCAGAATAGCTTAGTTTTGTGCCTTTTTTTATTAAAACTTCACCTTTTTTATAACTTTCACCAATTTTTCTAATGGCAAACCCTTTTTTAACTGGTTTTAAAATTTCTATAAAACCATCATCTACTTTTACATTTTCAACAGGCACTAAAGTATCGCTATTTTCAGGCATTAATGAGCCGGTGAAAGTTTTAATACATTCATTTTCTTTTAGGCTAGAAATTTCAAATTTTCCAGCTGGATTGCTTCCTAGAATTTTAAATTTTTTATTATTTTCATCAAATTTAATTGCATATCCATCCATTGCTGAGGTTTTAAATTTTGGATAGTTTTCTTTTGCGATGATATCGGTTGCAATATAACGGTTTAGGGCATTTGTTATCGCAACTTTTTCTATTCTATTCCAAGGAATTATATTTTCTTTTAAAATTTCAAGAGTTTTATCATAATCCATAAATTCCATTTTATTCCTTTAAAAGTCCTGCGCCAACTAATTTAAAAGAGCGATTTTTAGCATAAATTCGCTCACCATTTTTAACATCATACTTCCAAATAGGGGCATTTGCCTTAAAGTCTTCAACAAAATCATTAATAAGTTTTAAAGCAAGTTTTCTTTGTTTTGAAGCTACTGCTGTAAAATACGAACTTTCGCCAACTTTTACATCATCAAAAGAGTGAGCGAAAAAAAGTTTTACACCATCATTTTTTAATTTTTCTTGCCAATTGTTAAACCAATTTTGTAAAAGTGCTTCATAAATATCAAAGCTAAGCGCTTCGATATTATCATCATCTCTAATAATTCCACTAAAAGTTATAAAAGCACCTAGATTTTTATCTTTTATTTCATCGTACCATTTTTCATAAAGAGTGTTTGTATCAAGCCCACCTTTATAAATTTCTATTTTTTTCATAAAATTCCTTTTAGCATTATAGTTTTATCCACCACAAACTGGTGGTAAAATCGATACTTTATCTCCATTTTTAAGCTCTTTATCTAGGCTATTTATTATCTCATCATTTATGGCAACTGCCGATATTTCAAGCCACTCTTTTAAACTTTCATCTTTGTTTAAAATTTCTTTTAACTCAGCTAAATTTGAAGCTTTAATCTCTAAATCATCTTTTTTTATAGGACCTAAAAATTCAACCCTTATCATTAAATTTCCTTTTTAAATTTTTAAACTCATTTTATCAAAAGTTAATAAATTCATATATAATAGTTTAAAATTTTAAAAATCAAAAGGCACAAAATGAACATTAACGATATCAAAACACCAGCTTATGTCTGCTATCTCCCAAAGCTCATTAGCAATTTAGAAATCTTAAAAAGTGTTGGCGATGAGAGTGGGGCAAAAGTGCTTTGTGCATTAAAAGGTTTTGCATTTAGCTTAGCAATGCCCTATGTTGATAAGTACCTTTGGGGAGCAACTTGCAGCGGACTACATGAGGCTAAATTTGCAAAAGAGTTTATAAAAAATGGCGAAATTCACACCTATTCACCAGCTTTTAAAGATGAAGATTTTGATGAGATTATGCAAATTTCAAATCATATTGTCTTTAACAGCCCAAATCAAATTTCAAAATTTAAACAAATGGCACTTGATAAAGGCATAGAGTGTGGTCTTAGGATAAATCCAGAAAGCTCTTTTTCGCCAAAAGATATTTACAATCCTTGCGCTAAATTTAGCCGTCTTGGAACAACAAAGGCAAATTTACTAAAAGCTCTAAAAGAGGATAAGAGTTTGCTTGATGGCATTGGCGGACTTCATTTTCACGCACTTTGTGAAGAAAGTAGTCAGAGTCTAAAAAAAGTTTTGGATAAGTTTAAAGCTGATTTTGGCGAGTTTATCCATGGGGTAAAATGGGTAAATTTCGGCGGTGGACATCACATAACTAAAAAAGGTTATGATATAAAACTTCTTATAAATTTGATAAAAGAGTTTAGGGATGAGTTTGGAGTTGATGTTTATTTAGAGCCAGGCGAGGCTGTTGGCTGGGAGTGTGGGGATTTGATAAGTTCTGTTTTAGACATCGTTGAAAATGAGAAAAATATCGTTATTTTGGATACTTCAGCTGAAGCTCACATGCCAGATACCGTGCTTATGCCTTACCGCCCAGCTGTTGTGGGTGAGAAAAAAAGTGGTAAGTTTGAGTATAGATTTGGTGGAAATACTTGCCTAGCAGGAGATATTGTAGGGCTTGAAGAAGGAGATGCTGATTATAGGTTTGACAAGCCTTTAAAAGTTGGCGATAGGATTATATTTAAAGATCAAATTCACTACACCATTGTAAAAAACACAACATTTAATGGCATAAAGCTACCTGATTTAGTTTTGGTTGATGAAAACGCAGATGTTATAAAAAAAATAGAGTTTGGATATGAGGAGTATCGCCGTAGAAATTAAATTTACAAAAATAGCTAAATTTACAAAAATTTGGCTATTTTTCCTTTAAGAAAAAAATAAAATTTTACTTAAATTATAGCATTTATAAATTTAATATAAATTTTATAAATTAATTTAAAAACTTAATAAAACAGATAAAAGAATAATTATATAACCACAAATATCTAGCTTATAAGCTATCAAAGAAAAAGATTAAAAGAAATATTCAAAAATAGCATATTTAAGTTAATTTTAATTTTAAAATCTAATTTTATTTTTTATGAAACAAAAAGAATAATTTTGATAAAGTTACTTATAAATAAATATTTTTAAAGGCAATTTTTATGGAAAATGAAATTTTGGATGCAAGAATTTTTTATTATTCGTTATTTTCCAAATTTTTCGTTTTTAGTTATGAGAGCGATAGATTTGAAGGTGTAAAAGAGGCTTTAAATTTGCTTTTAAATTATGCTATTGATGAAAAAAGCGCAATTTCGCTTAAAAACTTGGCAGAAAATTTTGATGAAAAGCTTTTAATAACTGAGTATGATGATATTTTTCACTCACCTCCAAGTCCTGTGAGAACTACAGTAAGTTATTATAATGAGGGCTATGAAAGCTCACTTAGTTGTTTGGAAATAAAAAAAATATTAGCTAAAACCAAATTTAGAAAAGATAGCGTTAAATTTATTGAAAATGAGGATAATTTTGGGTTTTTATTTGTTTTAATGAGTGAGTTTATAAAATTTGGAAAATTAGAAGATAAAAATTATTTAGAGTATGCAAAAGAAATTTTTACCAAATTTTTAAATCCTTTCATTGATGAGTTTATGAGTGCTATTTATATTCATAGAAGTTCAAATTATTATAAAGATGTTGTAAATTTACTTATGAGTTTTGTTGAGCTTGAAAGAGTTTTTTACGGTACTTCAAAGCCAATCTTACATAAGGAGATAAAAGTTAAAAACAATCTTTCAAGATCTGAAAAAATAAGACGAGAAGTCAATAAGTTAAAAAGAAGTAGAGGTAGTAGAGATGGATTCTAAAAGAAGAGATTTTTTAAAAAAATCAGCTATTAGTGCAGCTGTTGGAGTTGGCGCAGTTGGCGCTTTAGAGGCTAGAGAGCCAAGTAAAAAGATAAAAAATAGTAGTGGTAAAAAACCTGAAATTTTATACCAAGAAACCAAAAGTTGGGAAATTTTTTATAAAAATTCAAAATAAATAAGGAGGTAAAATGTCGCAAGTTGATATACAAAGTCCAAAAATTGGACGAAGGTCATTTTTAAAAATGGCAGCATTATCTGGCGCTTTAGCTGGTGCTTCAACTTTAAGTTCAGCCAAAGCTACTAGAGAAGCAACAAGTAATGAACTTTCAAATCCATACCCTGGATCTAAAAAAGTAAGAACTGTTTGTACAGCCTGTTCAGTAGGTTGTGGGATAATAGCTGAGGTTTTAGATGGTGTTTGGGTTAGACAAGAAGTTGCTGAGGATCATCCATTTAGCGTTGGAGGGCACTGCTGTAAAGGTGCTGATATGGTTGATATGGCAAGATCATCAGTTAGGCTTAAATATCCAATGGTAAAAGAAAATGGAAAATGGAAAAGGATAACCTATAAAGAAGCTATTGAAAATATTGGTGCTCAACTGAAAAAATATATGGATGAAAATCCAGAGCAAACCATGTTTATTGGCTCAGCTAAAATGAGCAATGAGCAAGCTTATTATATCCGCAAATTTGCGGCAATGTATGGAACAAATAATATAGATCATCAAGCTAGAATTTGACATAGTGCAACAGTCGCCGGTGTGGCGAATACTTGGGGTTATGGCGCTATGACAAACTCACTTAATGATATAGCCTTTTCAAAAGCTATAATTATATTTGGAGCAAATCCAGCAGTTAATCATCCTGTTGGTTTTAGACATTTTTTAAAAGCAAGAGAAAATGGTGCTGTTATGATAACTATAGATCCTAGATATACTCATACAGCTGCAAAAAGTGATTATTTTGCTCAAATTAGACCAGGAACAGATATAGCTTTTATATATGGAATGCTTCACATAATATTTAAAAACGGCTGGCAAGACAAAGAGTTTATAAATAATCGTGTTTATGATATGGAAAGCATTGAAAAAGAGGCTTTAAAATGGACTCCTGAAGTTGTTGAAGATGTAACTGGAGTAAAAAAAGAAACTTTATTAAAAATTACAGAAGTTTATGCTAAAAATCGCCCGGGAACACTTATTTGGGCTATGGGTTTAACGCAACATACAATAGGTACATCAAACACAAGACTTGCTCCTATTTTACAATTAGCTCTTGGAAATGCAGGTAAATCAGGTGGTGGATGCAATATTTTAAGAGGACATGATAATGTTCAAGGCGCAAGCGATGTAGGTTGTTTGAGTGAAAATTTACCAGGATATTATGCATTAAATGAAACTAGTTGGAGACATTATGCAAACGTTTGGAAAGTGGATTATGAGTGGCTAGTATCACGCTTTGTAAGTAAAGAGATGATGCATAAAAGTGGCTTTACTCTTTCAAGGTGGTGGGCAGGTGTATTAAATGGTAAAAATGGAAATGATAAAATTCACAATGCCAACACTAGCTTAAAAGCACTTGTTGTAATGGGTAATGGTATAACATCAACTGCCCAGCAAGTAAAAGTTCAAGAAGGACTTGATAATTTAGAGCTTTTAGTCATAACTGATCCTTTTGTAAATGAAGCTGCAGTTATAACAAATAAAAAAGATAATATTTTTATTCTTCCGGCTGCAACTCAATATGAATGTTCGGGCACTGTGGTAGCTACAAATAGAAGTGCTCAATGGAGATTTAAAGCAATTGAGCCAATGTATGAGAGTAAGCCTGATGAGTATTTTTTATTTGAACTTGCTAAAAAACTTGGTTTTTATGATGAGTATGTAAGATCTTTAGGCGATGGAAAAGGAAATTTCCAGTGGCCAGAAGATGCAACAAGAGAATTAACTAATGGACTAAAAAGTATAGGATATACTGGTTGGACTCCTGAAAGGCTTAAAAACCACACTCTTCATTGGGATAAATTTGATAAAAAAACCTTAAAAGGCTTTGATGAGTGCAAAGGTGAATATTATGGACTTCCTTGGCCATGCTGGACTACAAAACATCCAGGAACTCCAAATTTATATGACATAAGTAAACCTGTAATGGACGGAGGAATGGGCTTTAGAAACAATTTTGGTTTAGAACATAACGGCATTAGTCAACTTGCTATAGATGCACCTATTGGCTCATCAATAAATAAAGGCTACCCTCAAATAACAAAAGATAATATTGAAGAGATTTTAGGCATAACATTAACTGATGAAGAAAAAGAGAAAATGGGAAATTCTTGGAGTACTGATACAAGCAATATAATTGCTGAAAAATGTATGGAACAAGGTATTGCTCCTTATGGAAATGCAAGAGCAAGAGTAAGAGCTTGGAATTTCCCTGATGAGATTCCAATTCACAGAGAGCCACTTCATTCAAAAAGACATGATTTAGCCAAAAAATATCCAAGTTATGATGATAAAATAGATCATTACAGAGTTGATACTAAATATAAAAGTGTTCAACTTGCTAAAGACTATAGTAAAGAGTTCCCTATAAATTTAATTACAGGAAGACTTGTAAATTTAAACGGTGCAGGTATGGAAAATAGAGCAAGTCATTTCTTAGCAAGACTTACGCCTGAAATGTTTTGTGATATAAATCCAAATTTGGCTAAAAAATACGGTATTAAAGATGGCGATATGATGAAAATTTCTAGTCCAGAGGGAACTTGGATAAAGGTAAAAGCTAGATTTACTTATGCGGTAAATGAAGTATCTGTGCATTTGCCATTTCACTTTACTGGTGTAATGCAAGGAGTTGATATGTCTAAGAATTACCCAACTGGAACAAGACCATACGCAATAGGTGAAAGTGCTAATACAGTTACAAACTATGGATACGATATATTTTGTCAAATTCCTGAAACAAAAGGCGGACTATGCCGCATAGAAAAAGCCTAAGGAGTAGTTTATGTCAAATACAAGAATGAAATTTTTATGTGACTTGGATAGGTGCATTGATTGTCATGGCTGCACGGTTGCGTGTGATAGTGGACATGAGTTACCTCTTGATGTAAGAAGAAGAAGAGTTTATACTTTTAATGAAGGTGTTGTTGGTAAGGAGTATTCAGTTTCAATTGCTTGTATGCACTGCACTGATGCTCCTTGTGCACAAGTTTGTCCAGTAAATTGTTTTTATATAAGAGATGATGGGATAGTTTTGCATGACAAAGATACTTGCATAGCTTGTGGATATTGCTTATATGCATGTCCTTATGGAGCACCACAATTTCCTAGAAATGAAACTAAATTTTTACCAAAAGGTGTTATGGATAAATGCACTATGTGTGCTGGAGGACCTGAAAAAACCCATAGTGATGATGAGTTTCATAAATATGGTCAAAATCGTATAGCAGAGGGTAAAGTTCCACTTTGTGCTGCTATGTGTTCTACAAAAGCACTTTTGGTTGGAGATAAAAAAGTTGTTGATAAGATCTATAGCGACAGAGTTGAGCTTAGAGGTTACAATACAGGATCTTTGGGAACATTGGATGAATATCCTGGAAATTCTTGGAAATAATTAGTTTTTTTATGAAAAGTAAAATTTAGATTTATGTTGTATAATAATTAAATCTAATGTTTTTTAAAAGGTTTAAAGATGAGAAAAATTTTTATTTTGCTTTGCTCTTTTGCTGGGCTTTTTGCATATAATGAAGAATTTAAAAAAGCAATTCAATACGATAGCAGTGTTTGGGGAAAAGCTAGGGTTGAAAATATAGACACTTATTACAACCATCCCTTTGCCGAATGGTTTGTTTGGCTTCAAAGTAGTGGTTTTTTTGCAAATTTAGCTTTATTTGCAATAATTGCTGTCTTGGTCGCTTTTGTTGGGCACTATGCCATTGTAGGGCCAAAGTCGTTTTCACACGATCATGGTAAGGTTTATGCTTTTAATGTTATAGAAAGGCTTACTCATGCAGTTGCGGCACTTTCTTGGGTTATCCTTGTTCCAACTGGTATTATTATGATGTTTGGAGAAGAATTTGGTGGAGGATTTTTTGTAAGATTATGTAAAAATTTACATGGAATAGCTACTATTTTGTTCGCTATAGTTTTACCATATATGTTCTTTAAGTGGCTTTTTAGAATGCTTCCTGCAACTTACGATGCTAGATGGGCGATTATGGTAGGTGGATATCTATCAAAGAATAAAAAACCAATTCCAGCAGGTAAATTTAATCTTGGACAAAAAGCTTGGTTTTGGGTTTGTATGGGTGGTGGATTTGTTATGGTTATAACAGGTGCTTTGATGTATTTTTTAGATACACAAATTCCTGTAGCAAATGGCGCGTTTTTAGGAATGACACAAATAGATATTTTAAGATTAAGCGCTATCATCCATAATATTTTAGGTGCAGCATGTGCTGTATTTTTGCTTGTTCATATTTATATGGCAGTATTTTGCATAAAAGGCTCAATCCATGCTATTATAAATGGATATAAAGAAGAAGAAGAAGTTTATATACTTCATCATTATTGGTATCAAGAGCTTCTTAGAAAAGGCAAAATTAAACCTTCTGTTTTTGAAAAAGAATATACAAATTTAAAGCCAGTTAAATAAATGAACCCTATTGCTAATACTAAAATCATCAAAATTAAATCTTTTGAAAAGTTTGATTTTGATGATACCTTGGTAAGAGAAGCTAGGCTTAATATTTTTTTAAATGAGAAAAAAGTCATTTCATTAATGGCAACACCAACTGATGAAAAAGCCTTGGCCATTGGGTATTTAATAAGTGAAAATTTAATAAATTCAATTAATGAAATTTTAGATATTAAAATTGATAAAGATAGCGAATTTGAAGCAAATATTAAATTTAAAATTTTAAACCCAAATGATACAAATATAGAAAATTTACAAAAAAACTCATCTATAATAAGTGGTTGTGGGAGTGCAAAAACTGCAAATTCATTTTTGGATATGAAAGGTGAGGCTATAAAAAACTCTTCAGTTTTTAGTTCAAGTTTAATTTTATCAAGAATGAGTACTTTTTATACAGAGTGCGATTTATATGAAAAAACAGGCTGTGTTCATACTGCAAAACTTTTTATAAATGATAGTGAGTTTTATATAAGTGAAGATATAGCTCAGCATAATACTATAGATAAGGCCGTTGGCAAAGCTATTTTAAATAAAGCAAATTTAGAAAATTCATTTTTAATGGTAAGTGGAAGATTAAGTTCAGAAATGGTTGCAAAAGCTATAATGCATAAAATCCCACTTCTTGTTTCTAGAACTGCTGCCACATATCTAGGAGTAGTGTTGGCTAGAAAATTTGATCTTACACTTTGTGGTTTTGCAAGAGGAAACTCTATGAATATTTATAGTTTTGAAAAAAGGATAATTTAAAAATTTATGGAAGAGTTTATTCTAAAATTAGCAAATGAAGATAAAAAGTTAAGCTGTGCAGCTGCTTTTAAAATAGCCAAAGAGCTAGATATTGATATATTAGAAGTTGGAAAAAAAGCCGATGAAATGGGTATAAAAATTTCTAATTGTGAGCTTGGGCAATTTGGTAAATTTAAACATGATACTCAAAAAGATGATATAGATATCTTCTTAAAAATCAAACCTTTTTTAGATGAAAAAAATAGAATTAACTGCATGGAAGCAAGAAATATAGCTAAACAAACAAAAGGATTTAAGGCTATAAGAGGTGTTTTAAAAAGTCATAAAATAGATGTTAAATATTGTAAATTAGGTTGTTTTAAAGAAAAGAAAGGAAAAAAAGTGGTTGTAAAAACTAAAATTTGGATAGAAAATAGTGATGGAGAGCTTCTGTTTGGTAAGGGTAAAACCGAGGTTTTAGATGTTATTGATCAAACTGGTAGCATAAAAAAAGCTGCAGAATTATTAGATATGAATTATAAAAAATGTTGGAATCATCTAAAAATTTTAGAAAAAAACTTTGACAATGAGCTTTTTGAGACAAAACCAGGTGGTGGAAAAAAAGCAGGAACTTCGCTAAAACCAAAAGCTCATGAACTTATGAAAGCTTATAAGCAACTACAAGCAGATATAGAGGAATTTTCTAATAAAAGATTTAAAGAGCTTTTTTTAAATAAATAAAACTTAACAAAGATTTGATATAATTAACCTTAGCTTTGAGTTCAAAGAAAACTTTATATAAAAAGGAAAAATTATGAAAATTGATTGTAAAAATTTAGAGTGTCCAGCTCCTTTAATAAAAACAAAAGAGGCGTTAGAAAGTCTTAAAATAGGTGAAAGTTTAGAAATTTTAGTAAATAGCATTCCTCCAAGAGAAAATATTAAAAGATTTTTAAACACAAATGAGCTTAGCTGTGAAATAAGTGAAAAAAATGGCGAAACTTTGATAAAGACTATAAAAACAAAAAATCTAATTTCAACATCAACAGATGGTTATAACTGTGAAATTTCACCCCAAAAGAGAAAAAAAGTTATATTTTTAAACGAAGATAGAACTGGAAGTGGCGAGGTTGGCAAAAATTTATTAAGCAAATTTTTAGGTGCTATTTTAAATTTAGACAATAAGCCAGTTGCTATAATTTGTGTAAATAATGCTGTTTTTATGACTACAGATAGATCACATGTTAGCTATCAAGTTCTTAAAAAACTAGAAGAAAATGGAATTAAAATTTATAGTTGTGGAAGTTGTCTTGAGGCTTATAAATTAGTTGATAAGTTAAGCATTGGCGAGATGACAAATGCCTATGAAGTAATGCAAATGTTAAGCGAATTTGAAGTGATAAAGCTTTGAAATATAGAAATTTTAGTTTGACAAAATTTGTAAAAGCCGCTGGTTGAGCCGCTAAAATAGACCCGGCGGGTCTTAACAAAAGTTTAGAGGGCATAGTGGAAAAAAGCAAGTTTTTACTATCAAATACGACAAATAATGAAGACGCAAGTGTTTTTAAGCTAACAGATGATATAGCCATTGTTCAAACGCTTGATTTTATAACACCTGTTGTTGATGATCCATTTTTATTTGGTCAAATAGCAGCTGCGAATTCTTTAAGTGATGTTTTCGCCATGGGAGCAAAGCCATTAAATGCTCTAAATATAGTCGGTTTTGATAGTTGTCATTTTTCAAGTGAAATTTTAGCTGAAATTTTAGCTGGCGGAAAAAGTAAAGTCATTGAGTGTGGTGCAGAGATTGTTGGTGGTCATAGCATAGAAACACCTGAGATGTACTATGGCTTAAGTGTTACTGGCAAGGTCCATCCAAATAAATTTTGGAACAATAATACCTCTAAGGTAGGCGACGTGCTAATTCTAACAAAGCCTCTTGGAATGGGTATTTTAAGCACTGCAATTAAAGGCGATATGTTAAATTTAGATGAGATAAAAGAGGCTATTTTCCACATGACTCAGCTAAATTTTTATGCGCTAGCTGCCCTAAAAGGTTTAAAAGTAAATGCTTGCACTGATGTTACTGGCTTTGGGCTTTTAGGACATGCAAGTGAGATGCTTAATGATGAAATTTCCATTTCATTTTATAAAGATAAAATTCCTATTTTAAACGAAGCCATAAAGTGTGCAAATTTAGGTTTAATTCCTGGTGGAGCTTATAGAAATTTAGAATTTGCCAAGAAATTTACAAATATCAAGCCTGATATAGTGCTTTGCGATCCACAAACAAGTGGTGGACTTTTGATAGCAGTTTGTAAAAAAGATGCAAAGATAGCTTTAACAAATTTAAAAAACGCAGGTTATGAAAACTCTCAAATCATTGGTGAAACAGTCCCTAAAAAAGAGTTTGATATATATATTTAATTGATAAAATTTTTAAATTTATATGCTTTTTATTTAAAATAAAATATAATTAAGCTACGAAAAAAAGGATATATTATGAAAAAAGTATTAGTAGCAATTTTATTTATAATTTTAGTTTTGGCAGGTGTTTTTTGGATAGTAAGCTCAAAAACAACCGATAAAATAGTTAATGAATATATAAGTGGCTTTAACATGAATATGCCAAAAGAATTAGATGTTAAACACTCTTATACAAAAGAAGCTGGGGTTTTGCATATAGTAAGTGATATAAACTATACAAAAGAGTTTTTAAATAAACAGCTCTTAGATGATGTTTTTGATGATGATTTTATTGTAAGGATTAAAGTTGATATTCAAAATTCAGTTTTAAATTTAATCAAAGGATATGAAGCTAGTGGAACAATGGAAGCGCTTAGCTATCAAGATGAGATTAAAAAACTTTTTAATTCAACAAAGTTTTTGAAATTTACTCTTAAAGGTGATAAAAACTCTTTGCATAATGGAAAATTTATTTTAAATGAGATAAATTTCAAAGATGATGATGGAAAAATTCATGTAAGTGAGTTTGTTTTGAATATGAATTTTAAAAAAAATCTTTTAAAATCCTTAACTCTTACTCAAAAAGGTTCAAGTCTTAATACAGATGAAATTTCTGCAAGTTATGATGAACTATTTTTTGAATACAAATATGATAAGCCATTTGATATAAATGAAATTCTAACTCACATAGCAAATTCAAACTCAAATAGTTCTATTAAAAATTTAAAAGTAAAATTTGATGATTTTGATTTTTCTGTAGCAAACATATCTCAAAAAGATAAAATAAATGACAACAATACTCAAAAATTTGAGTTTAATTCTATCTTAAATGCAAATGGAATCCAGATAAAATTTAATGATGAGCGTTTACCAGTTGATAAATTTGGGTATAACATTACGCTTGAAAATATCGGTAAAAGTTTTATAGATGAGGTTTTAAAAGCTGATTTTACTAAATTAAGCGATGATGAAATAGATAAATTTGGGCTTGAGTTTTTAGCACAAAATCCTAAAATTTCAGTAAATAATTTCGGCTTTAATGATATCGACGGTAAAAATTTTAATTTAAATTTAAAAGCTGGGCTTGAAAATTTTGATGAAAGCAAGCTTTTAAATATTTTAAATTATGCTTTTTTAAGTGGCGATTTAAAAGTATCTAAGAAATATTTTGAGCTATTTTTTGATGATTTAATGACAAAAGAAGAGATGTTTAAAGATGCTATCGTGGCAAGTGGAATTTTAAAAGATGAAAAAGATAGTTTTATAACTAACTTTGTTTATGATAAATCAAAACTCGATATTATCGTAAATGACAATGTTAGCTTAATGGGGCTTTTTTTGGGTTTTCCACTTGGCTCGCTAGAAGTAGATGAAGATGACTTTGAGCAAAGTATTTTAAATTTAAAAACTTTAGTTTATGATATCGCTGCTTTTTACACATCCCAGGCTAAATTTGCAGATGAAATTTCATATATGACAAATGTTAAAGTTGATGAAATTTCAAACTCTGGGGCCTTTTTAAAAGTTAATGGTAAGAAATGTATAAAAATTTCTACAAAAGATAATGGTATTTTAGAAGTTTCAAGAGGCGATGATAAAGATGATGAAACTTGCATTGATTTTTATAAATTAGATGAAGCAAAAGAGCTTATAAAAGAGTATGATCTTACTAAAGAAATTGGGTATGAGTTCTATTAAACTTGCATAGAAAATTTTTAAGTTTTGTTTATCTTTTGTAGTTATTTATAGTTATTAATATAGAGTTTTTGTGATTGGTGATATAAACAAAACTACTATATTATTTAGCCCCCAAAAATATGGGGGATTAAAATTATAGATATCCAAACATACTAGCAAAAATATAACCAAATATAGAAGATGTAATAACTCCAGTTAGACCTGGAATTATAAAGCTATGATTTATAACAAATTTGCCAATATGAGTAGTTTCACTTCTATCAAATTGAATAGCTGCAAGGTCACTTGGATAAGTTGGAAGTATATAGTATCCATAGCAAGCTGGTGCAAAAGCTATGATAACTCCAAGAGGAACGCCTATACTTATAGCAAGTGGAACAAAAGCACTAAGTGCGGCTGCTTGTGAGTTTACAAATTTAGAAATTAACAAAAGCATAACCGCGTATGTCCAAGGATGCTCCATAACTACAGCTCCTAAGGTCTCTTTTAACATAGCCATATGGCTTGCAAACATAGTATCAGCCATCCAAGATATTCCAAAAACTGCAACCATTGCTACCATACCTGATCTAAAAATGTCATTTTTGCTTATTTTGCTTGCATCAACTTTGCAAAATATTAAAATGATTGAGCCTGCAAGAAGCATAAAAATTTGAATAGTATCAGTCATGCTCATAGGTTTTAAAACCCCTTTTGCATTTGTAAAGGCAGGGCGAAGCTCGCTAAAATATCCAACTATTGCAACTATAGCTATAGCAGTTAAAAATATCCACATTGCCATCCACTTTGTTTTTGATAGTTTTTGATCTAAAAGTGTAGCGTTGTCTCCATAAACATAGTTTTTAAACTCAGGATTTTTTAGCTTTTCTTGGAAAATAGGATCTTTATCAAGATCTTTTCCTCTAAACATACTAAAGATACCAACAGCTAAAACGCCTATGTAGGTTGCTGGAATTGTTATTTTAAGTAGGTCTGTATAACCATCAAAACTTGCTAGTGGATGAGATGAGTCAAGCATAAAAGCAGTCAAGGTTACAACAGCAACAGAAACTGGACTTGCTATAATACCCATTTGGCATGCGATAGTGCTTGCAGCCATTGGTCTTTCTGGTCTAATGCCGTTTTTTATGGCGATGTCATAAATGATTGGCAAAACTGTATAAACAACATGTCCCGTTCCACAAAGAACAGTCAATGTGCAGGTTACAAAAGGTGCCAAAATACTTACATATTTTGGATTTTTGCGAAGAATTTTTTCAGCAATTTGAAGCATAACATCAAGACCACCACTTGCTTGAAGCGTAGCACTGGCAACAACAACTGCTAAGATAGTAAGCATTACTGAAATTGCTGGTTTTCCAGGAGCTACCCCAAAACCATAAACTAAAACTATAAGCCCTATGCCTCCTAGCATACCAAGAGCAACTCCACCTTTTTTAGCTCCATAGAAAAGACAGATCAAAACTATTAAAAGCTGTATAAAAAATTGAGTGCTTTCATTTAGATTCATTAAAAAATCCATGAATACTCCTTTAAAAAAATAATAGATAGAATTATACTTATTAAAACATTAAAGAAAGTTTATATATTACAAAATTTTAAACTTTTATTAAAATAAATATATGTATAATAAATAAATTTTTAATTTCAAAAAGGTGAGAACATGAAAGTAATCAACTATGAAGATATAGTGGAAAATATTTCCAGACTCTGTAAACAAGCTTGTTGTGTTGTAGCACCAGATTTAAAACAAGCTTTTAAAAAAGCAGGAGAAGATGAGAAATCACCACTTGGTAAGAGTATAATAGGCACAATTTTAGAAAATGCCGATATAGCTGAAACAACTGGCATTCCATTGTGCCAAGACACAGGAATGAGCGTTGTGTTCGTTGAGATTGGGCAAGATGTAAGAATAGAAGGTGGCTATATAGAAGATGCTATAAATGAGGGCGTTGCCAAAGGATATACAGAAAATTATCTTAGAAAATCAGTTGTAAATGATCCAATTTATGAGCGAAAAAATACCAAAAACAACACTCCCGCAGTCATCCATACAAGAATTGTAAAGGGTGATGTTTTTAAAGTAAGGCTTGCACCAAAAGGCTTTGGAAGTGAAAATAAAAGCATACTAAAGATGTTAGTTCCAGCTGATGGGCTTGAGGGTGTTAAAAAGGTATTTTTAGAAGCTGTTGAGCTTGCTGGACCAAATGCCTGTCCTCCTTTGGTAATTGGTGTTGGAATTGGTGGCACTATGGAAAAAGCAGCCTTAATGGCAAAATATGCAGCCGCAAGAGATGTGGATAGTAAAAATGAAGATTCAAGATATGCAAAGCTTGAAGATGAGCTTTTAGAATTAGCTAACAAAACAGGCGTTGGGCCGCAAGGGCTTGGTGGAACCAAAACAGCTGTTAAAGTAAATGTAGAGTGGTATCCAACTCACATAGCAGGACTTCCAGTAGCTATTAATATAAATTGTCACGCTGCAAGACATGCTGATTTTGAACTTTAAGGAGATAAAATGTCAGATGCTAAAAAAATAATTTCACCTCTAACTAAAGATGTCGTAAAAACTTTAAAAGCCGGAGATAGGGTTTTAATAACTGGTACTATAATAGCAGCAAGAGATGCGGCGCATAAAGCTTTAACCGAGGCTTTGAAAAATGGAGAAAAATTACCTGTAAATCTTAAAAATCAAACCATTTATTATGTAGGGCCATCCCCAGCACGCCCAGGAGATGCTATAGGATCAGCTGGTCCAACAACAAGTGGTAGAATGGATAAATACACTCCAGCAATACTTGATCTTGGTGTAAATGCCATGATAGGAAAGGGCTATAGGAGCAAAGAAGTAGTCGAAAGTATGAAAAAAAATTGTGTTGTTTATATGGTAGCAATTGGTGGCACTGGAGCTTTGATAAGCAAAAGTATTAAAAAATATGAAGTTTTAGCTTATGAAGATTTAGGTCCTGAAGCTATTGCAAGACTTGAGGTTGTTGATTTTCCAGCAATTGTTGCGATTGACTGTGAGGGAAATGACTTTTACAAAGCAGGTCAAGCACCATATAAAGAAATTTAAATCAAATTTGGGTCAAATTTGGCCCAAATTTTATAGCTTTGTTTAAAATTTTAAAACTGCGTTTATTTTTATTTTAGACATTATCATTATATAAAAAAATTAAATTTAAAAAGGTCAGAACTTGACAAATTTATAGATTAGAATTACTTAAATTCTTTAAAAAGGAGAAAAGATGAGTAATTCTAGTATGATCGACAGTAAAGTTTTTGGCGTGCTTTTTTCAAGCGAGGCGATGAAAAAGGTTTTTAGTGATGAAAATAGAGTTCAAAAGTGGCTTGATACAGAGGCAGCACTTGCAAGAGCTCAAGCAAAACTTGGTATAATAAAGCCGCGTCGTGCCGAGCAAATTACCAAATTTGCAGATGCAAAACTTCTAAATATAGATGCAATTGGTGAGAATTATAAAAGTTCCATAACAATTGTTCCGTTACTAAAAGAGTTTAAAAAAGTTTTTGATGATGACAGTGGAGAGTTTGTTCATTGGGGTGCTACAAGTCAAGATATCATGGATAATGGCCTAGTGCTACAAATCAAAGAAGCTATTGAAATTTTAGAAAAACTTCTAACAAAAACTTATAAAGATGCCCTAAATTTGGCTAAAAAATACAAAAACACAGTAATGGCAGGAAGAACGCATGTTATCCACGCACTCCCTATAACATTTGGCTTTAAGGTTGCGATGTGGGCACAAGAAATCAGGCGAAATTTAGACAGGCTTAAAGAGGCAAAACCACGAGTTTTAACAGGTCAGTTAAGTGGTGCGGTTGGCACAATGGCTAGCCAAGAGGGCAAAGGCTTAGAAATGCAAAGGCTTATGATGGAAGATCTTGGTCTTAATGTGCCTGTTATTTCGTGGCATCCAAGCAGAGATAATATGGCTGAATATGTTAGTGTTTTAGCACTAATTGCAGGGACAATCGGACGAATTTCAAAAGAGATTTTAAGTCTTCAAAGAACTGAAATTTGTGAAGTTGAAGAGCCATTTTTTATGGGAAAAGTTGGAAGCTCAACAATGCCTCATAAAAGAAATCCACAAGTTTGCGAAAATATCATCGCTCTTGCAAGGATTGTTCGCTATCAAGCACCTTTAATGGTAGAGGCGATGTGGTGCGAAAATGAAAGAGATTGGGGTTGTGAGTTAAACGAATGGGACGCCATTCCAAAGGCATCAATTCACCTTGCAGCCGCACTTGAAAAGCAAAATGATGTGCTTGAAAACTTAATTGTCTATCCTGAAAATATGAAAGAAAATTTAAACAAACTTAAAGGTGCGATGTTAAGTGAGGCGGTTATGCTTCATTTAGGTGAGAAAATCGGCAGAATGCACGCACACGAAATCGTTTATGAGGCTTGCATGAAAGCCTTCAAGGATAAGACAGAGGTCATTGATACTTTGCTTGAAAAAGAGGCTGTTAAAGAAAATTTTACTAGAAAAGAGCTTAGAGACATTATGAAACCTGAACTCTATACGGGGCTAAGTGTTGAGTTTGTAGATAGAGTTTTAGATGATAGTAAAAGCTTTTTTAAATAAACTGTTTAAATTTAGCAAAAGGAGGAAATTTTGGTAAATTATAAAAAACTTATTACCCTCTTTGTTGTTGGGCTTGTTATTTGGTTTATTCCACATAGCGATGCGGTTAGCAAGGAAGCATGGCAACTTTTTGCTATTGTAGTTGCTACTATTTTGGGGCTTATTTTACAGCCTCTTCCTATCGGTGCAGTTGCATTTATTGGCGTTGCGGCTGCCATGCTTACAAATACGCTCTCTGCAAAAGAAGCACTGATTGGCTTTGGAAGTGGAACTATTTGGTTGATAGTGAGCGCCTTTATGATTGCAAGAGGTTTCATAAAAACAGGACTTGGTAGAAGAATCGCATATAAAATAATTTCTATTTTAGGTGATAGCACTTTAAGGCTTGGATATTCTATAGTTATAAGTGATGCGATAATTTCACCTGCTATGCCAAGTAGCGGTGCTAGAGCTGGTGGTGTTCTTTTTCCAATAGTAAAAAGTATTTCAAGTGCCTTAAACTCAGAACCTGATGATAGTAGGAGAAAAGCAGGGGCGTATTTTATGCAAACTTTGTGGCAAGGCAATGCTATAACAAATGGTATGTTTTTAACATCAATGGCAGGAAACCCACTAATTGCAACTTTGGCTTTATCTAGTTTTGGAGTACAAATTTCATGGGGTCTTTGGATAATGGGGTCAATCGTTCCTGCACTTTGCTCACTTGCAGTAATTCCTTTGGTTTTATATATCATTTATCCACCAGAGATTAAAAAATATCCACAAGCAAAAGAAATTGCCAAAAAAGAGCTTTTAAATTTAGGTAAAATGAAATTTGAAGAAAAAGCTATGCTTTGCGTGTTTGTTGGAGCTTTGATTTTATGGGCAACTGGTGGATTTACCGGTATTGGAGCAACAACGGTTGCAATGCTTGCGGTTGTTGCTTTGCTTTTGAGTGGTGTTTTATCGTGGGATGAAATTTTATCAGAAAAAGCTGCGTGGAATACATTGATTTGGATGGGTGGGCTTATTTCACTAGCTGGTGGATTAAATACTCTTGGATTTATCGGTTGGTTTGCAAACTCAGTGTCTACTTCATTTAGTGGAATTTCGTGGATTACAGCAACTGCTGTTTTGCTTCTTATCTATGTTTTTTCTCACTATTTTTTCGCTAGTCTTACAGCTCATATAACTGCTATGTATTCAGCATTTGGAGTTGTTGCTATAGCATGTGGGGCACCAAGTATGTTAATAGCTTTAGTTTTTGCATATGCGTCAAATTTAATGATGCCAATCACGCATTATGGTGGCGCACCAGCCCCGATAATCTTTGGGAGTGGTTATGTAACGCAAAAAGAGTGGTGGAAACTTGGTTTTATCATAACTGTTATAAATTTATTAATTTGGTCAATAATTGGCTCAATTTGGTGGAAAGTTTTAGGATTATGGTAACAAAAACAACTGAAATTTTGCTATTTTTGCAAGAAATTTCATCAGGGCGTGAGATAAATTTAAACTCTTACGCCCTAAATAGAGGACTTAGTGAGCGTACTTTAAGACGTTATGTTAGTGATATAAGAGCTGTTTTTGGAGAAGAATTTATAGAAAAACTTGGAAGCGGAAATTATGTGTGTAAAAATAAAGAATTTTACAAAGCTTTTATAATTCCGTATCAAAAAGCAGATGATACTGAAAAATTAATCGAGCTTTTACATACGATAAATCCTGGTTTTTCAGACTTTTTACCGCCCGAGCATAAAAAACTTGGTGTTAAACTCGCAAGAGAACTTGGTGATATTTTTCTTATAAAAGGAAGTCCACACGAAGAAAGCCCAAATCTAAAAATATTTTTAAGTGTTAAAAGAGCTGTTAAATTTAGAAGATATGTGAGTTTTAATTATGAAGGTGCTTGGTTTAATGATGTTAAATTTTTAAAAATTATCTATTCAAAAGGTAATTGGCAAGTTGCAATGATTGATGAAAAAGAGTCTATAAACAATGGATTTAGGGTAATCAGGCTAAATTTTATAGATGAGATAATGCTAAGTGAAAAAACTTTTCATACTGATTTTGAAGCCTTGAAATTTATACAAAACTTTGAAAGTTTTTGGGATGGATATAAAGTAAAGCCTTATTTGTGCGAGGTTTTTGTCAACGATGAGGTTTTGAAATATTTTAAGAAAAAGAAATTTTTTGGGTCGCAAAAAATTACTGAAAAAAAGGATATTAATGGCTTTACGAAAATTGAATTTATGATAACAAGCGATGACATGATTTTAATGCTTGCAAGACGCTTTTTCCCTAATTTTATTATAAAAACTCCCAAAAGTGCGAAAGTTAAATTTGATGAGATGATAGAAAAGTATTTAAAACTTTCAAAAATTTAACAAACCTTTATCGTAATTCATAACAATTTATAACTATCTATAATAATTTAAAACATTTTCCCCCACTTTAATCAAACTTTAAGCTTTATGTTTGTATAATTTCATTTCCGTTTTACGAAAGACCTCTTAAACGAGTTGTTTAAACAGT